>Ga0256868_10001175_pt1 | contig 14545 bp, 14 predicted proteins | sample RVTome_13_FD_187341 | JGI IMG/M metagenome (GOLD analysis project Ga0256868, IMG submission 187341) | Soil microbial communities from uranium-contaminated site in the Upper Colorado River Basin, Wyoming, United States - RVT92D227 HiSeq ... | reverse complement strand
TTCTGTTTTAATAATTAAGCGTGTTTAATTATAGTTTTTATATTTTGATTAAATCTGAGTTTTTAATAATCTAATATTTTTTTAGGTCTTATTTTAATATTAGAGATTTTTTCGTTAGCAATTATTCTAAATGTTTCTTTATTATCTATAATAATATTCTTACCATTGAAAAGGCCGCCGTCATTTATGGTAATAAGATTATCTCTTTGAATTATATTGCCAACCAATTTTCCGGTAGAAGTAATCTTAACTTCTCCCGATGAAATTATATTACCGGTGAAACTTCCTTCTATTATTGTATTTTTAGTTTTGATGTTTGCTCTTACTTTTCCTTCTTTTCCGATTACCAGTTCTTTCTTAGATATAATCTCTCCTGCTACCGTACCTTCTATTTGGATGGAGCGGGGAGAATAAATCTTACCCTCTATATTGGTTCCCTGCGAAATAATATTATAAGTATTGTTGTTTTTATCTTTGTTAGTTTTTGTAAAAGGCATCTTTTCTATTTTGTTGATTATTTTTCCGGTTGAAGCTATTAAGTCCCAATTCGCGCCGGCTTTTTATGATCCATAAATAGTATTTAATCATAGTACTGTATAAATATTTATATAATAATTATATATTTTTTATGGCAAAAAGCTATATTAATATTATAAAAAAATAAGAAATTAAAATATTTTTCTTTACCAATATATGAAAATCGTAATATGATATAAGGAAACCTACAGAGAGGCAATAGAAAAAATTTTAGAAAAGGAATAAATTATATTTTATTAAGATCGGGAAAGGAGAAATTAGAATGAATGAGGGAGGAGTTCAAGAAAAAAAACCGGATGAGATATACTGCCCCAGTTGTGCAAAGCCAATAAAAAAAGATGCGGTTATATGCCCAAATTGCGGAGTACAGGTAAAAGAACTGAAAGTATCTGGTGAAGTTACAACTATGACTTCTGAACAGGAGTTAGAGGAAGGGAGAAGACAGTTAGGTGGGGTAAGGGCATATTATTGGTTTGTAATTGTGGTTATGGCTCTTTATATGATGGTTTTTATTCCTATAATAGTTTTTTCACCCTATACAGTGGAAGGAATATATACAGTATTTAGCACCATTCAGAATATGCTAATAATGATATTTGGTTTTGGTATAGCCATGGCTATTTATATAATTCCTCTGGTGGGAATTATTAAAAGAAAACCATTTGCTGTTATCTATACCAGGGTTATGCTGATTCTTACTATGTTTAGTTTTCCTATAGGCACTATAATCGGAGCGGTTCTATGGCAGAGAATTAATCACCCTCTGGCCAAAAAATATTTGAATTACGGCGCATAGCAGAGGACAGACCTATAGAATATTGGGTTAAACTGCTGGTCAATGTTAAAAACTAAATAAATGTATATTCTTTAAAGATCGGGTAACTATTGGAATATTTATTTGTAATATTTATTCTGTGGTAAAACTCCAGCTGCGATCTGACTTCTGATCACCTATATTGGAAACATAATATTCTACTAGATTTAAACCTTTAATAAGGCTGGTTGCCGGAATTTCAGTAGATGTAACTAGTTCATATTGTTCCTCTCCAATAATACCAGTATCCAGCTCCGCATCATTCAACTCCAGTCTTATATCTCTAATGTAGAAAAAGGATCTTATATTGGCAGAAATCGTAAGTGTGGTTATTTCAGCGGAATTTATTACTATGTCCGGTTCAGGACTTACAGGTATGATCGCAATAATTGGCGGGTAATAGAAATCAATCTTCCAGCTTCCTTCTTCATTTATAAATTTAAATCCTATCTTTTCATCTATGGATTCGATTCCCTCTGCATTCCTGTCTCCTGTGATTGCAAGTATTGCTCTATCGCCCTCTAATATTAAACTTTCTGCCTCTAGATTCTTCCAGCTGGAATGCGACTCTTGTATGATATAAAAAATATCGGATTTTGTACCATTTCTATATTCCTCTTCGCTTCCAACCATACCTCTGGTATAGCTGTCAAAAAATTCATATTCTTTATCTTCTTTTACCGCTTCAAAGAAGTTATTTAAAATAAGGAAAAGTTCACTTTTTACTTCCTCCTCTTCATCAGCCAGTGTATCCTCGTCTTCCTCCGCCGCCTCTTCTTCTTTAATAATATCTTGCTCTTCCTGTATCGGTGCTTCATTAGCTGCAATGCTCTTACAGCCGGAGAGGCTAAAAAGTAAAATAAGAATAAGTAACAGTATAACAAATAATTTAATTATATAACTGTAACTTTTCATGATAATAGTCTTTCTGCAGCGAAATGGAAATTATAATAATATAAATAGATGTTTTTAACAAGCCCGGTATATAATCAAAATAATAATATATGTTTAAATTTAGAAACTAATAGTATATATTTATATTCAATTAATAATAATTACAGTTTATAAAAAGTTTTAGGGAATTCATAAGGGCTTCTATAAAATAACAGGAAAGGAGGTTAAGGATGAATAAGTTTAATAAAGTAGTGGTGATTATAGTATTACTTAAAATAATCTTATTCTCAATTGCTGTAGTAGTGAATAAATTTACTAATCTTTTTGAATGGGCCAAAATATCAAATAAAGCTATAGGTCTGGTAGCGAGTCTGAATATTTACCTTACCGGAGGTATACTGCTTGTGGTTTTTGTAGTATGTATAGTTCTTCTAGTATTTGAATTTCGCAAAAAGCAGTAGAATTATCAGTTTTATCGGATTAGTTTTTTAAAAGATTCATAAAAAAATGTTCAAATACCCCAATCCTGGAAGACGAAATACCAGGAGAAATAGTAGATTAAAAAATATCTATATTCTTGGTACCGTAAGTCTTCTTAATGATTTCTCTTCTGAAATGATATACCCTCTAATACCATCATTCGTCAAATCTGTTATCGGGTTAGGTCCGGCGTTTCTTGGTATCCTTGAGGGTATCGCAGAAAGCACCAATAGCATCCTTAAACTATTTTCAGGTTACTTTTCAGACAGAATGAAAAGAAGAAAACCTTTTGTGGTTGCAGGGTATGCCATATCAAACTTACTAAGGCCTATGATAGGTTTAACCAGATCCTGGGGTGTGCTGCTTTTTTTGCGATTTTCGGATAGGGTGGGAAAAGGGATAAGAACATCCCCAAGGGACGCAATGATAGCGGACTACTCACCAACTAACAGGAGAGGATTTTCTTTTGGGTTTCAACGGGGTATGGATCATGTGGGTGCGGTACTGGGTTCGATTACGGCAAGCCTGCTCTTATATTTTTTTACCACTGAATTTAAAACCATTTTTTTGCTATCGGCAATACCGGGCACTATAGCGGTTTTGCTTATGATATTTGGAGTAAGGAGTATCCATAAAAAGGATGGCATCTTAAAAGATAAAATAGAAATTTCAGGAAAATATCATACTAAAGATGAAACCACTAATAGTAAAAAGGAAATTTTAAAGTTCTCCGACTTCAAAAAAATGGGAAAGCAATTTTCTCTATATCTTGTTATTCTGGTAATTTTTACTTTAGGAAATTCAACCGATGCATTCCTGCTGCTGAGAGCGGCAGAGCTGGGACTGCAGATTACAGTCATTCCTCTCTTGTGGGCAGTTCTGCATATATCGAAAGCTCTTTTTTGTGTTTTAGGGGGACACATATCAGATAAAATCGGAAGAAAAGTAATGATTTTATCGGGTTGGTTTGTCTATTTTCTTACATATCTGGGTTTTGCTTATTTTGATAAATACTATCTTATATACCTATTATTTATAATTTACGGATTATATTTCGGTCTGACAGAAGGTGTTGAAAGAGCCCTGGTGGCAGATATGGTTCCTAAAGGGAATCTAGGTACGGCCTATGGATTCTACAATTTATCCCTGGGTATTGCTACTCTTCCTGCATCCATAATATTTGGTTTAATCTGGAATGCTTATAGCTTTAGGGCCGCTTTTTTAACCGGAGCATTTATTTCGATTATTGCATCTATAATGCTTGTATTTTTAAAGTTTGGAAAAAGCAATAGATAGATTGAATAGTGATAAATAACATTATACTTTATTCTATAAGCCTAAAAAATTAAGATGATAGAGACCGGATTTACTAATAGTAATAATAAATATTTTAAAAATTTAGGTTATTTTTACAAAAATTGAAATTTTTTGTTATAAATATTATATTTTTTAGAAAAATGATATAATTACAGCAAAAATTTGAAAATTTATAATTTTTTTCTATTTTTTTATGATTTTTATAAATATTTATCGGTAGTAAGAGGTGATAATTGTTGAGAGAAATAGATTTACTTACTGAATTTTCACAGAAAGCAGGAACGGAAATTGATCCAAAGGATATAAAAATTGATGATACTACTTTAAGGGATGGGGAACAGACCGCAGGAGTTGTATTTGCAAATGATGAAAAAATACATATAGCTAAAATGCTGGACAAAGTGGGAGTTCACCAGATAGAGGCCGGTATACCTACCATGGGAGGAGATGAAAAGGAAGCAATAAAAAAGATTGTTTCTCTTGGTCTTGGCTGCAGTATATTGGGCTGGAATAGGGCAGTTAAGTCAGATATAGATGCTTCAGTCGAATGCGGAGTTGATGCAGTGGCTATTTCCATATCTTCTTCTGATATACATATTGAACATAAACTTAGAAAGAGCAGGGAATGGGTGCTTGAAAGTATTAAAACCAGTGTAGATTATGCCAAGAGTTTTAATCTTTATGTATCGGTAAATGCGGAGGATGCTTCACGGTCCGATATGGAATTCCTTCTGCAGTTTGCAAGGACAGCAAGAGATAGTGGTGCAGATAGATTAAGGTATTGCGATACCCTGGGAATTCTTGATCCTTTTGAAACCTTTATAAGGGTAAGGAATATCATTGATATAATAGGAATAGATATAGAAATGCATACCCATAATGATTTCGGTATGGCCATTGCCAATGCCATAGCCGGTATCAAGGCAGGAGCGATTTATGTCAACACTACTATTAACGGGCTTGGTGAGAGGGCAGGAAATGCTGCATTTGAAGAATTGGTTATGGCCCTGAAATATATTGAAGGAGTTGACATGGGGTTCAACACCACTTTTTTCAGAGCGCTATCTGAATATGTCGCCAGGGCTTCCGATAGAATTCTTCCCACCTGGAAACCGATTGTGGGAGGGAATTTGTTTGTTTACGAGAGTGAAAGTAAGGTTTCGGGAGTGCTGGCAAACCCTGAGACATATGAATTATTTTCGGAAAAGGATGTCGGGCTTGAAAGAAAGGTGGTACTGGGGAAATATTCGGGGGTAAATACTATAATTTATAAGCTAAATACATTAGGTTTTAAAATCAGTCTGAAAGAGGCAGAAGAGTTAACAGAAATTATAAGAGATAAAACAATGTCGATTAAGAGGGCTCTTTTTGACAGTGAAATTATTGATACCTATAAATCTTATAAGGACCGGTTAGATAAAGACAAAGCAGGTAATAGGGGTGGAAAATAATGGCAATAGCAAAAAGTAAAAGATATATAAATATTATTGACACTACTTTAAGGAATGGTGAGCAAACAGCCGGAGTAGTTTTTTCAAAACACGAAAAAATTAGAATAGCCAGAATGCTTGATGAGATAGGTATTTCTGAAATTGAAGTTGGGACACCCTCGCTGGGGGCTATTGAAAGGGAAATAATAAAAGAAATTGTAAAGGATAATTTTAATTCCAAACTGTTTGTTTATTGTGAAGCTGAACCCGAAAACATAGAATACGCCGTTCAGTGTGGTGCTGAAAATGTGGTTATAAATATTTCTACTTCTGATATACATCTTAAGGAGAAATATAAGAGGAATAAAACGTGGGTTATAAATAAATTGAGAGAGACTATAAGAACTGCAAGACAGGGCGGCCTGAATTTCATTATAAGTGCCGAAGATGCCACCCGTACCGATCTTGGTTTTTTATTAAAATTAATTTCCATTGCCAAGAAAAAAGGCGCATATAGATTCAGGATTTGTGATACTGTAAGCAAATTTGATCCGTTCAGGACTTTTTTGTATATCAGCACTATTTCAAGTGCCACAAATTTTCCGCTTGAGGTTTATAACCATAATGACTTTGGAATGGCAACTGCCAATGGAATGGCGGCAATAAGAGGCGGTGCATCAAGTCTCGTAGTCAGTGTAGGCGGACTGGGGGAGGGAACCGGAAATGCGGCTATGGAAGAAATTGTGATGGCTCTTAAATATCTTGAGCATATAGAACTGGGTATAGAGACATCAAAATTCAGGGAAATTGCTGAATATGTGGCCAGAGCTTCATCCAGAGCTGTTCCTATCTGGAAGGCTATTGTGGGAACCAATGTATTTGCTCATGAATCGGGAATACATGCAGATGGGGTTATTAAAAATCCAAAGAATTATGAGGTATTTAATCCCAGTGAAGTGGGTTTAACCAGACAGATTGTTGTAGGAAAACATTCTGGTTCACATACCATTCTTCATAAATTTAAAGAGTTTGATATAGAACTTACGGATAAACAGGCAAATGAAATACTTAATATGGCAAGGACCATGTCAATAGATCTTAAAAGGCATCTTTTCGATAAAGAGCTCATGTATATTTACAATGATTTTTTAAAGAAAAACAAAGGCAGGAAAGAAGAGTAGGGAGCTGGAGAGCAGGACAGGAGGGAAGTTTCTTGAATAAAACAATTTCTGAGAAAATAATAAGCGAGCATACCGGCAGTGATCTTAAGGCTGGTGATATTGCAGTGGTAAATGTGGATATAGTTATGTCCCAGGACGGAACCGGACCCCTGGCAGTCAGTCAGATTAAAAAAATGGGTTTTAGCGGAGTAAAAAATCCTAAGAGATCTATTTTTTTTATTGACCATGCTTCACCCAGTCCAAGAAAGGAATTTTCTAACTCTCATATTGTTTTAAGAGAGTTTGCATCGCAGGTTGGAGCAGTGGTGAGTGATGTGGGAGAAGGAATATGTCACCAGATTTTATTGGAATCATATACCTGTCCCGGCGATATTATTATAGGGGGAGATTCTCATACTTGCACTTCTGGTGCATTGGGAGCTTTTGCCACAGGGATGGGTTCAACGGATATTGCTGTCGGTTATGCACTGGCTAAAACCTGGTTTATGGTTCCACAGACAATAAAAGTAAATTTTATGAGGAAGATTAATAAGGGAGTATTTGCAAAAGATTTGATTGTTTATTTAATCGGAAAAATTACTTCCGATGGCGCAACTTATAAAGCTCTGGAGTTCGGGGGTGAGGTTGGGAGCAGGTTAAGTATGGATGACAGATTTACTATTTCAAACATGGCAGTTGAAGCAGGCGCAAAAACAGGTATCTTTTCTTCCGATGATATTACACGGGAGTATCTAAAAAAGCAGGGAAGAGAGAATTGTTTTAAAGAAATATCTGCAGATAAAGGAGCAAAATATGAAAAAATTATAGATATCGACTGTTCGGTTATTGAACCAATGGTTTCCCAGCCCCATACTGTGGACAATGCTTTACCTGTAAGCAGCCTGGAAAAAATTATTATTAACCAGGTATTTATAGGAACCTGCACAAATGGCCGGTTCAGTGATTTGAAAATAGCTGCCGATATACTTAAGGGTAAAAAGGTAGCAGGCGGGGTAAGACTTATTGTGGTTCCGGCTTCAAAGGATATATATTTAAAGGCTTTAAGAGAGGGAGTTTTAGAAACATTGATAGACAGCGGCGCGGTAGTTCAATCTCCGGGCTGCGGCCCTTGTGTTGGGATACATCAGGGAATACTTGGTGATGGAGAAGTATGTCTTTCGACCCAGAACAGGAATTTTAAAGGAAGGATGGGAAATACCAGCTCTTTTATTTATATTTGTTCCCCAGCAACCGCTGCATGGAGTTCGGTTAAGGGCTATATTGCCGATCCGAGGGAGGTTTTAGGATAATGTCCGTAAGTAAAAGAAACTCTGAGATACTGGTTGGAAGAAGTTTCAAGTTTGGCGATGATATTTCCACTGATTTAATTGCTCCCGGAAGATTATTCCATCTTAGGTCCAATCTGGTTGAACTGGCAAAACATGTCCTGGAAGATGCTGATCCCGGCTTTGCAAAGAAGGTAAAACCCGGAGATTTTGTTGTTGGCGGCAGGAATTTTGGGCTTGGTTCCAGCAGGGAGCATGCACCTCTAATTATGAAAATTGCCGGTGTGGGAGCAGTTCTTGCAAAGTCCTTCGCCCGTATATTTTTTAGAAACAGTATTAACGTAGGACTGCCTGTTCTAATCTGCGACACAGATAAAATTAATAGCGGGGATATACTGGAGATAGATTTAAAAAGAGGAGAAGTCAACAATAAGACCAAAAATTTAAAATTAAAATTCAATCCTTTACCGGAAGTGATGATAAAAATTTTAAATGATGGCGGACTGGCCAACCATATTGCCAAAAATAAGGGGTTTAATTTATGGGACATATAATAACTTTAATACCGGGGGACGGCATAGGACCAGAAATAACCGATGCTACGGTTAAAGTGGTTGAAGCAACTGGAGTAGACATCAAGTGGGATATTGTAAATGCAGGTGCCGATGTTTATGAGAAGGAAGGAACGGTTCTGCCCGATAGGGTTATTGATTCACTTAAGAAAAACAAGGTGGGAATAAAAGGCCCTATTACCACACCGGTAGGAACCGGTTTTAGAAGTGTAAATGTGGCAATGAGAAAATTATTTAATCTGTATGCCTGTGTCAGGCCCTGTAAAAGTTACCAGGGTGTTAAAAGCAGATACAGCAATATAGATCTGGTTATAATCAGGGAGAATACTGAAGACCTTTATGCAGGAATAGAATTTGAAAAAGGGAAAATGGAAACAGAAGAACTTATTAATTTCATAAAAGAAAAAAAAGATATCCGGATTAGAAGTGACAGCGGAATAAGTATTAAACCGATTTCCATAACAGGATCGGAGAATATAATCAGATTTGCCTTTGAGTATGCCCGGAAAAACAATAGAAAGAAAGTCACCGGTGTGCATAAGGCAAATATAATGAAGTATTCCGATGGTCTGTTTCTGGAAACATTTAAAAAAGTTGCATCAGAATATGATGATATAGAATCAGAAGACAGAATTGTAGATAATATGTGTATGCAACTTGTGCAGAAGCCGGAGCTTTATGATGTTCTGGTTTTGCCGAATTTATATGGAGACATAGTTTCCGACCTTGCCGCTGGACTGGTTGGAGGGCTGGGTGTAGCCCCCGGGGGAAACATCGGAGAGGACATTGCATTGTTTGAACCTACTCATGGCAGCGCTCCGAAATATAAAGGCCAGGATAAGGTAAATCCGACCGCTATGATGCTATCAGCAGTACTGATGCTAAGGCATATAGAAGAAAAAAAAAGTGCTGATTTACTGGAATCCACCATTGCTGAAAATATCAAAGAGGGAAAATACGTAACTTATGATTTGAAACCCCACAGGGATGATCCGACAGCTGTTGGCACAAAAAGGTTTGCGGAGGCAATTGTAGAGAAAATAAAAAAAGCCATAAGTTAAAAACAGATTTATTTTTACTTATCTTAAAATATAAGGCTTTTAGATGTAAACCGGCATATTTTTTAAGATTATAAGAATTTTAACGATTGGGATATGCTCCGTTTTCGGTCATTTTCCCATTGGTAAAGACTATATCATCGTTTCCGCCATCAATCTTATTTATCCCATAACTTTTAAGGATGTAATTGTTTCCACTAGAAGAAGTATATTGATAGGGATTTCCCCATGTATCATTTCCTGTGATATTAGTCATAATGCCGCTTGTTTTTAATGAGTCCGGAAAATCATCTTCAAGCGGGTAGGTAAAATTGTCTGTAATATATATTTCAAGGCCTCTGGTAATATTATTCATTTCATTTTCAGTAGCTGTCTCTCTGGCTCTGCCAATTATTAACACATAAGTGGGAATAGTAATTCCTGTAAGTACCACCAGAACAACTATGACTACCAGAAGCTCAACCAGAGTGAATCCCCTTCCTTTTTTATATATATTAAGATTATAAATGTCCATTTTAATAATAATAGTAATAATAAACTAATACATATCTGTATTTTAGATTACATAATTACATTGTTATATTATAGTCGAAATAAATAATTTAAACATTTATTATATAATAAATAATATTATTATATAATATATTGGTTTTACTCTCCTCGGTATATAATTATAATACTAAATATAAATATCAGATAAGCGGAATTAATAATCTTTAGAAGTTTGTAAAAAAGATGTAGCTTATATTTGGTTTTTTTTATATTCTAGAATGTAGAAATATAACAGTTAAATTTTAAATTGATAATGGATCATAAAGACAGTATTGATTTAAAAATTCTAAAAGCTATTTTCGGTATAACAAGTTCGGTAGGCTCTGAACTGGAACTGGGAAAAGTTTGCGATTTAATCGTAGAAAAGGTTTTTAAGGTTATCAATTGTAATGGATGCGCCATAATTTTAATAGGTGATAATGGAGTCAGGCTGCAGAGTGAGATTGGATTTGGGAAAAGTATTAGAGAGGTAGAATTCAGCAGGGAGATGCCCCTAATAAAGTATATATTATCCACAAAAAATAAACTCTTTATCGGCAATATAGAAAATTCATATTTTAAATACAGTATTCCCAGAGGAAAAAAGACAACTTCTATGATATGTATACCTATTATAGTAAAAGAGGAAGTAAGCGGGATTATTTATATCGACTCAAAAAGGACCAACGCTTTTTCCAGCAGGCACGAGTATTTTTTAAATATACTGGCTCACGAAATCTCTATTGCGATAGAGAGAGCGTTAAATTATGAGCAGATAAAAAGGTTAACTGTCATTGATGAGCTAACCGGTGTATTTAACAGGAGAAAATTCGATATAGATTTAAAGGATAGATTAAATGAAGCTATAAGGTATGTAAAAAGTCTATCACTTCTTATGATAGATATTGATTATTTTAAAAAATACAATGATTATCACGGACATCAAATGGGGGATATGATTTTAAAAAAGATCGGAGGGATCTTTATAGAGAGTAAAAGATCCACTGATAGAATATACCGTTACGGAGGAGAAGAATTTTCTGTAATTTGTAGTGAGACCAACAAAGAAAATGCCAGAATTTTTGCCGAGAGGCTACGCGAAGTTATAGACCAGGGGGAATTTGAAGGAGAGGAGAAAATAAGACCCGGAGGTAATCTTACAATAAGTGTTGGGGTTTCTAACTTTCCTTTTGATGCAACGAAAATTGATCATCTCATTAAGTATGCTGATGACGCACTGTATAGAGCGAAAGCCGAAGGCAGGAACAGGGTGGTGGCATAATTTTTTAGACATCCCTAAATTGAATCAATTTTTAAAATTTGACAAAGATTATATTTGTGTTTATAGTTAGATGAATCTAACATTTTTAGATAAAATAAAAAGTGATGATAATATGAAAAAATTAACCCAGAGTCTGGAAGATTACCTTGAGGCAATGTATGTGATAAATCTTACAAATAAAGTTATCAGAGTTAAAGAAATTGCAAAATTTTTAGATGTAAAAACACCGTCGGTGGTTGACGCAGTAGGAAAACTTACTGAAAGAGGACTGGTAATTCATGAAAAATATGGATATCTGGAATTGACTGATGAAGGTCATAGGCTGGCAAAGGGTGTAAATGATAAACACGAAAAGCTATATAAGTTTTTAATTGAAATCCTTGGAGTAAGTAGAAGCGTTTCTAAAAAAGATGCCTGCAATATTGAACATTATATAAGCAAGGAAGCTATGGAAAAAATGATAAAGCTTACAAAGTTTGTAGATACCTGCCCTGAAGGATACCCGCAGTGGTTAAAGAATTTTAATTATTATGCAAAGTATGGCCGGCATCCCAAAGATCGTTATGAAAAGGGAACGCGTAAATAGCATATTCTATATTCTAAATTTTCTATAAAATTTTTCATTAATAAATCTTGACAAATATATATAAACCTATTAAAGTTAGACTTATCTAATTATTATTAGTGAGGCTAGTAAAATGAGAAGATGGGGTTTAAGAGAAAGAGGAACAGGTGCCAGGAGGACGCTTCTGACAGATGAGGGTCTCTTTAGTATGGCTGATGCTGTTCCCGGGAAAAAATATAGGATAATAAAAATTGATAGCGGATGCAGGCTTAATTCAAGGCTCTGTGCGATGGGATTTATTCCCGGTGAAATCTTTTATGTTTCCGGCGCTTCCAGGGGCGGACCTTTATGTGTTTTTATCAAAGGAACCAAATTTGCCATCGGAAAAGGAATGGCCGAAAAAATTCAAATCAGGGAGATATAACAATAGTAAAAGAAATAAAAGAAATAACAATTGCTATTTCAGGTAATCCCAATTCCGGTAAAACAACAATCTTCAATAATTTAACCGGCTTAAGACAGCATGTAGGTAATTATCCCGGAGTTACTGTCGAAAAAAAGACCGGTATAGTTAAATATAAAGGATACCGGATAAATGTTGTCGACCTGCCGGGCATTTACAGTCTTACAGCTTATTCTCTGGAAGAGATTGTTGCCAGGAATTTCATTGTTAATGAGAAACCGGATGTAGTTATTGATGTTGTAGACTCCTCCAATCTGGAGCGAAATCTCTATCTTGCAGTCCAGCTTATGGAACTGGATGTGCCTCTTATTTTAGCATTTAATATGACTGATATAGTCCAGAGAAGCGGTAAAAAAATAGATATCAGCCTGCTTTCTGAACTTTTCGGGATGCCCATTATAGAAACGGTAGGCTCCAGGGGATTGGGCAGTGATAGACTGCTGGAAGAAGTGATAAGGATTGCAAAAAGCGGGAAAGAAAAAAAAGTAGAAGTAAAATATGGTGAGGAAGTAGAAAATGAGATTGGCAGGATTATATCGGTTTTAAAAAAGCAAAAAATTCCTACATTTAAATTCGATATCAGGTGGATTGCAGTAAAACTCCTGGAACAGGATAAAGAAGTAATTGATAACATTAAAAAGGTATCAGGCGCAAAATATTTAAAAGTAGAAGAAACAGTTAGTAGCTCAATAAATCATCTAGCCAGCATATTGAGAGATTCTCCTGAGGTAATAATAGCTGATGCAAGATATGGATTTATAAAGGGAGCGCTTCTGGAGGCATATAAAGAAGCTGGTTCAGTAAAACTGGATAGAAGTGAGAAGATTGACAGGATACTTACAAACAGGATACTGGGAATACCAATATTTGCACTTATAATCTGGCTTATGTTTCAATTTGTGTTCACAGTTGGAAAATATCCTATGGGCTGGATAGAGTTGGGTTTTGAAAAATTGAGTGCTCTCATAACTAATATTGTACCATATGGGCTGATAAGGTCGCTTCTTGTTGACGGGATAATAGGTGGGGTGGGAGGTGTAATCACATTCACTCCTAATATAATACTGCTGTTTTTTGCCATAGCTGTTCTTGAGGATTCGGGATATATGGCAAGAGCTGCGTTTGTTATGGACAGAATAATGCATAAAATAGGGCTTCATGGAAAATCCTTTATTCCTCTGGTTATCGGGTTTGGCTGTACTGTCCCGGCATATATGGGATCGAGGATTCTCGAGAATAGAAAAGACAGGCTGGTTACCATGCATATAAATACCTTTATGAGTTGTGGTGCCAGGCTTCCGGTCTACATACTTTTTGCGGGAGCATTCTTTCCAGCTGTTGCCGGAAATGTAATATTTTCAATTTATTTAATAGGGGTAGTGATGGCTGTTATCGTGGCCAGGGTGCTGCGGGTAACCAGATTCAGAGGCGAATCAGAACCCTTTGTTATGGAGCTGCCGCCTTACCGTATACCAACACTTAAAGGTATAATGATCCATACCTGGGAAAGAGCCTGGATGTATATTAAGAAGGCGGGTACCATAATACTGGCAATATCGATACTGATGTGGATACTTTTTACTTTTCCAATGATAGGAATCAATTACTCACAGGATTATACAGGCCGTATTGAGGAAATTGAGCAGTCATATCAGTCCGGTGAAATAACGGGTGTGGAACATGATGACAGGATAGCTGCGGTAGAAGCAGAGATGGCCGGTGAGAGGCTGGCATATTCAGCAGCAGGGAGAATAGGACGTTTTCTGGAACCGGTGTTCAGACCGCTTGGTTTTGACTGGAAAATGGTGGTTGCCACTATTTCAGGGATTGCAGCAAAAGAAGTAATCGTATCTACTATGGGTACTCTTTACAGCATTCAGGAGTCAGATGGGCAGTCTGAATCTTTAAAGACAGCTTTATCCAGACATTACAATCCCCTGGTGGGATATAATTTTATGCTGTTTACCCTGCTTTATTTTCCCTGTATGGCTGGCATGGTTATGTTCAAAAAAGAAGCAGGGACAAAAGAGATGTTATTCCAGATAGGATATACCTTGCTGCTTGCCTGGACCGTGTCTTTTCTGGTATTTCAGATAGGAAGAATTTTTATCTAACAGTATAATAAAGAAGAAGGATATTTTTATATGAAGTTGGTG
>Ga0256868_10001174_pt1 | contig 14554 bp, 13 predicted proteins | sample RVTome_13_FD_187341 | JGI IMG/M metagenome (GOLD analysis project Ga0256868, IMG submission 187341) | Soil microbial communities from uranium-contaminated site in the Upper Colorado River Basin, Wyoming, United States - RVT92D227 HiSeq ... | reverse complement strand
GGCCCAAAAGCTCGGTTACGCCGAAGCCGACCCGACGGCCGACGTCGAAGGCTTCGACGCCCTGGCCAAGGTCGTGATCCTCTCCAACGTCATCCTCGGCGGGAACATCAAGCCCACGGACATCAAACCGCAGGGCATCTCCTCGATCACCAGGCCGATGGTTCTGGACGCCAAGCGGAAGGGCTGCCGCTACAAGCTCATCGCCCAGACAAAACTTGACGGGGCCAAGATCATAGCCAGTGTCGCGCCGCAGAAACTCCTCTTATCCGACCCTCTGGCCGGCATCATGGGAACTCAAAACGCGCTGACGTTCGACCTTGATCTTCTCGGCAAGGTGACGATCCAGGGCCCCGGGGCGGGCAAGCTCGAAACCGGGGATTCCATCCTCCAGGACATGCTTGCCATTCACCGCGATTTGAGATAAACTGGATCCTAGGGAATCGGGAAATCTCAGTCCTGTATCATGCGTTTTAACGCGCGAAACAAGCAAAAGATAGGCCTTCTCTTGCGTTCTCTCCGTTAGTCTCAAATATGAATATTTTATAAAAGGCACCCAACCGGACTTTATTGAGGGAGGAGTCATGCAAGACAAATCATACGGCCCGGGAGTCATGAAATATGTGGAAGAAGCCAAAAAACTGATCGCCGAGCGGGAAGCGCACCTCGCCCAGGCCAAGCGATGGAAATTCGACACAATCGCCGTTCACGGCCTGTATTCCGTCGAAGAGGCTCTGAACCGGAACCAGGGAGCAGTCATCGAACCCCTGTACCTTTCGAGCTCGCAGGCTTACCGCGATACAGACGAGCTCGAAGCTGCCCTGGCCTATCTCATCCCAACCTGGTGCTATACGCGCATCGCCAATCCGACGACGTATTACCTCGAATGGGTCCTGGCCCTGCTCGAAAGCTACAAAGCCGGATATGACGCCTCCTGCCTGGTGACGGCCTCCGGCATGTCGGCCATCGCCCAGGCCGCGGATCCCTTTCTTATCAAACAGAAAGACGGCCCGGAACGGATCAATTTCGTCGCCTCGGTCCGGCTCTACGGCGGCGCGTTCCAGCATTTCAACGTGCGCAAAGCGCAGGAGCGCGGGATCGAGGTCCGCTGGGTGCTTCATCCCGAGGATATGAACGAATGGAAGGCTAAGATCGACGAGAACACCCGATTCCTGTACATGGAAGCGCCGAGCAATCCGCAGCAGTCCTTCTGCGACGTGAAGGCCTTGGCTGATCTCGCTCATTCCTGGGAGATCCCCCTCATCTTCGACTCCACCTGCGCCACGCCGGCCCTCATGCGGCCCATCGCCTTCGGGACCGACGTCGTCGTTCACTCGTTGACCAAATCGATCACGGCCGGCGGATTGGCCATCGGCGGCGCTCTCATCAGCCGCAAGCCCATTGTGACCAAGGTCAAGAACGACCACCCCCTGTTCAAGGAGAGTTTCGCGGAATACGTGAAGTTGCTCCCCTACCGGGACAACGGTCCCGCCGCGGCGCCGCTCAACGCGATATTTGCCCTCAATGATCTCCGGACGCTGCGGTCGCGGATGGACCTCGTCAGTCAGAACTGCCAGAAAGTCGCCGAATTTCTCCGCACCCACCCAAAAGTCTACCAAGTGGATTATCTCGGGCTCCCGAGCGACAAGCTCCATCCTTTGGCCAAAAAATACATGAAACTCGTCGATTCCGACGACGGGAAAGGAAACGAAGTCAACCGCTACGGCCACCTCATGAGCTTCCGCGTGGACGGCCCGCCGGAGAACGCCCGCAAGGTCTTGGACCGCTTCAAAATGATCTTCCGGGCGACGGATTTGGGCCGGATCAAAAGCGTCGCGACGATCCCGGCCATCTCCACGCACCAACAGCAGGGCGAGGAATCCCGGCGCATGGCCGACATCCCGCCGCAGCTCATCCGGCTGTGTGTGGGCGCCGAAGATCCGGACGACGTCATCGCCGATCTCGACCAGGCCCTGAACTCGCTTTAATACCGGGGTCAGACCTCAGTCTGACCCCGTCGTAAGTTGAATTTTGCCCCCCGATAGGCTAAAATCATTTTTGTGGAAAAGATTCGGATCTTTGGAAATCCCAACTTACTCCTCAAGGGAAAAGTCCGGACGAGCGGCTCGAAAAACGCCGTCCTTCCGGCCATCGTCGCGTCTCTCCTGACCGACGAAAAAATCCGGCTGAAAAACATCCCGTTGGTGAAAGACGTCTTTTCCATGCTCAAGCTTATGACCGAGCTGGGCACCGAATACCATCTTAAAAAGAACGACCTGACGATCCAGGTCAAAAAGTTCCTGTCCGAGGAAGCCTCCTATGACCTTGTCCGTGTCATGCGGGCATCCATCCTCGTTCTCGGCCCCCTCCTGGCCCGGTTCGGTAAGGCCGTGGTCGCCTTGCCCGGAGGATGCGCCATCGGGTCGCGTCCTATCGACCTCCACATCGCGGGCCTCCAAAAATTGGGCGCAACGATTTCCCTCGAACACGGCTATATCAAGGCCGAAGCCGGCCGGCTCCAAGGCGCCGACATCCGATTCGACAAAAAAACGGTCGGCGGCACGGAACACTTGGTCATGGCCGCTTCACTCGCCCGCGGCGAAACCGTTCTCCGCAACTGCGCCCAGGAGCCCGAAGTTTCCAACCTCTGCGAGCTGCTCGTGAAAATGGGCGCCAAGATCGACGGCATCGGCGAGGAAGTCATCCGGATCAACGGCGTCAGCGAGCTCGGCGGCGCCGTCCACGAGATCATCCCCGACCGCATCGAGGCCGGGACGTTTCTCATCGCCGGCGCGCTGACCCAGGGCGGCATCACCCTGACCAACACCGAGCCCGCCCACCTCACGACCATCATCGAAAAATTGCGGTATTCCGGCGCCGTTATCGAGATCGAAAAGAACAAGACCCTGCGCGTCGTCGGAAGCTCCGAGATTAAACCTCAGGATGTCACGACGTCTTCCTACCCCGGATTTCCGACCGACATGCAGGCCCAGTTCATGGTTCTCATGACCCAAGCGTCGGGCACGTCCATCATCACCGAGACCATCTTTGACCGGCGCTTCTTGCACGTGAACGAGCTTCTTCGCCTCGGGGCCAACATAGAAGTCAGCGGCGACAAAGCGATTGTCCGCGGCAAAACGCCGCTTTCCGGCGCCGAAGTCATCGCCACGGACCTCCGGGCATCCGCATCTCTCATCCTGGCCGGCCTGGTCGCCGGCGGCGAGACCATCGTCAACGAAGTCGAGCACATCGACCGGGGTTACGAGGCCATCGAAGAAAAGCTCAAGGCTTTGGGCGCTAGGATCGAACGGATAAAAGGATGACGCCGGTTCTCCCTTTCCCTTGATGGGATAGGGTAAGAGTGAGGATGATTATAATTTCCCCCTCCCCGCATCCCCTCCCCCGAGGGGCGGGGAAATCCGGTAAGGATTTATGAAGAGGTCGCCCATAAAAGACTGTATTTTCTGCAAGATCATCGCCAAAAAGATGCCGGCCAAGATCGTTTACGAGGACAACCGCATCCTGGCCTTCGACGACATCCGGCCCCAGGCGCCGACGCACACGCTCATCATTCCCAAAGACCATTTCGCCTCATTGAACGACATCCCTGAAGACAAGGCGGACATTCTCGTCGATATCCTCATGAAAGCGCGCCGGATCGCGGCGGACAAAGGCATAGGCCAATCGGGGTACAGGATCGTCCTGAACACAGCCCGGGACTCGGGGCAGGACGTGTTTCATATCCATTTTCATCTCCTCGGCGGGCGGCGGATGACCTGGCCGCCGGGGTAAAGGAGAAAACCCATGTTAGAAATCACCTACCTCGGCCATTCGGCCGTCAAACTCAAAGGCACGAAGACTGTCTTCATCGATCCGTTCTTGTCCGGTAACCCAAAAGCAGCGATATCGCCCGAAAAGATCACAGCCGCGGACGTCGTCATCGTCACGCATCACCATGGCGACCACCTCGGCGACGCCTATGCCATCGCCAAAAAAACAGGCGCGGTCATCGTGGCCATACATGAGATCGTCGTCGAAGCCTCGTCTCACGGCATCGCGACCGAAGGCATGAACATCGGCGGCACCGTCGATGCCAGGGGCGTCAAAGTCCACATGGTCACGGCCCTTCACTCGGCGGAAAAAGGAAACGCCGCCGGTGTCATCGTCGAGATCGACGGGAAAAAGATCTACCACGCCGGGGACACGGGCCTGACGTACGACATGAGGCTCATCGGCGAGTTCTTCCGTCCCGATCTAAGCTTTCTCCCGATCGGCGACCGGTACACGATGGGCCCCGCCTCAGCCGCCAAGGCGGTCGAATTCATCCGGTCCAAAAAGATCATCCCGATCCATTATGGGACCTTCCCCGGCGTGGACTCGGATCCTCAGGAATTCAAGAAGAGGGTCGGGGCGAAGGCGGACGTGATCATCCTCAAGCCCGGCGAAACGTACCGTCTGTGAGACGCGATGGCGTATCTCATCGACGGAAACAATCTCCTGGGATTTCTGTTCCCCGGGTATTTCAAAGACCCCGAAAACCGGCTGAAGCTTGTCCGCCGGCTGATTGCGTTCCAGCGCTCGAAAAGGGCCCGAATCATTCTCGTCTTTGACGGGGCGGTTCTTTCGGACGCGGACGAGATGGCGATGCCGGAAGACCGATTCGACATCATCCATCCTCCCGCGGGAGAAACCGCGGACGCCGCCATCAAAGAGATCCTTGCCCGACAGTCGGACCCGAGAAAATTATTCGTCGTCAGCTCGGACCGCGAGATCAAAAACTGCGCGCGCCTGAAAGGAGCCACGACCTTGAGCTGCCGGGAGTTCAACGCCGAGCTCAAGCGGACGCTCAAAGAGCGGAAGCGGGAAAAGGAATTGGAAAAAAGCGAAGCCCGGCCGACATCGCTTGAAGTCCGGCTCTGGGCCCAGGTCTTCAAGGAGAAAAAATGACCGGCGTGGCGATCATCGGGACGGGGCGCCTGGGAACATCGCTCGGCCTCGCGCTTTCAAAAAAGGGATACAACATCCGCTGGCTCGCGGACAAAAACATGGCCGCCGCCCGCGAAAGCCGGGGGATTATCCGACAAGGAAAAGCGACGACGGACATCGCTAAGGCCGCGACCGTTGCCGAACTCGTTTTCTTATGCGTTCCCGACGACGAGATCGAGCGAACGGCGAGGACGCTCGCCCGGTTATCCGTTAATTGGCGGCATAAATATGTTTTTCATACGAGCGGAATTCTTCCTTCAAGAGTCCTGGCGGGACTAAAAGCCAAAGGCGCTTCCTGCGCGTCCTTCCATCCCGTCCAATCGTTTTCCCGGAAGAATACGCCGACGGCACATTTTAAAAATATCACCATCGGACTGGAAGGAGACGCAAAGGCGGTGCGTATCGCCAGAAACATCGCCCAAAAATTCGGCGCCCGTCCTCTTCTCATTAACGCGCGGGACAAAGTCCTTTACCATGCGGCGGACAGCATGGCCTCGAACCTTTTCGTTTCCCTCTTCGACATGGCCTGCGCTCTTCTTCGAAGCATCAGGATTCAGGACAAAGAAGCCGCCCGCATTCTCCTCCCGCTGGTCGAAGGAACTTTACAGAACGTAAAGCATTTTGACAGGGCGGAGGCGTTCACGGGCCCCATTTCCCGCGGAGATGCGGATACCGTTCAAAGACATCTCGCAGCGCTCAAAAAGTTTCCCTCCGCCCATAAGGCCTATCAGGTCCTCGGCGCCGAAGCCCTGCGGTTCGCGAAAAAGAAAGGTGTTCTGCCAAAAAAGATCAAAAGCCTGAAGCGGATGCTTGAAGAAACATGACTTCTTCCTCGAGGCCGATCCCAAACATATCCTTCACCCGCTTTTTCAACTCTGCCGCGAGGGATAGGACATCGCCCGCCGTCGCGTTGTTCGCGTTGATTAAGAAATTGCAGTGGCCCGGATAGACGGCCGCGCCTCCGACTCTGAGTTCCCGGGCCCCGACTTGCTCCAAAAGATAGCCAGCCGCCGTTTTTGTTCCATCAGGAAGAGCCGGGTTCTTGAAAAAACTGCCGGCATAGGCTGTTTCCCGCAGGGGATGCTTCTTTGCCCTGACGGCGAGATTCTCTTCGATCTTCTCCTGGATCTTCGCCTTGTCTCTCAGACGCAGCCGGAATATTGCTTCCAAAAGAATATCGTGCTCGATCTTGAGCTTCGAATGGCGGTAGCTGAAGGCGAAATAGTCCTTAAGGACCCGGCCTTCCTCGCCGTCTCCCTTCAGCAAAACCGCCTCTTCGAGAACATCGCCGATGCATTGCCCGAACGCTCCCGCGTTGCCGAAGACGGCGCCGCCGACCGTCCCCGGGATTCCCGCCAGAAACTCAAATCCCTCAAGGTTATTCTCCACGGCAAAATCCACCAGATCTCCGATCGGCGTTCCTGCCGTGGCTTTGAGGCAGGCTCCCGGACCGCAAAGGGCCAATCCCCGGGACGAATTCTTGAGGATGAGTCCCCGATATCCGGCGTCATCGAACAAGAGATTGTACCCGCCGCCGATGATAAAGAACGGGACCCGGAATTCGCGGGCCACTCGGACGGCGGACTTAAGCTCTTCGACGCTCCCCGCTTCGAAAAAATAATCCGCCGGCCCGCCGATCCGGAAATTGGAATAATCGCGCAGCTGGAGGCCCTCCCGCACGGGTTTTCCCACCTCCCGAAGAAAGAGAAACAGAAAATCGGCTTTCAGCATATTCCTCGAAAATATTCTATATTAAATCACCCCTTTTTTCTATTTGAACGAGATTTGGAAAGGAATGAGCGGACCTATGAGAATGAGGGGCACGGCCGCGACAGGACCCCCACTTCTACTCAATCTGGCATACTATTTGCTGATAATGGTTGGCGAGAGCACATGAGAAAGATGGCCCGAGTTCCCGGAAATGTCGAAATATTGACATTTTAGGGCATGTAGGCTATTATGCTCCAAAATTTGATGTGAGGTAGCGTATGAAAAAAATCGTCCTGACGACACTCGCTTTATTTCTCGTGGCCGGCGGCATCGCCATGGCCCAGAACGAATGCGATGCGTTGTACATCAAAGCCATGCAGGCCAACTCGGCCGCAGAACGAGTCCCGCTTCTGAAAGAGTTCCTTGCCAAGTGCAGCGGCAAGGGAAGCCAGTACGAAAATTTTGCCAACGCTTTCCTCTGCACCACGGTCTATCAGAAAACTGATCAGGAGACCATCGCCTATGGAGAGAAAGCCCTGGCTTTAGGCGGATTGGATGATCAACTCAAAAGCCAGGTTTTGACGGCTCTGGCCGTCGTCTACAACAAGCAAGGCCAAAACCCGGAAAAAACAAAGGCCTACGCCAATCAGCTCATTCAGACCGCCACATCCATGAAGGCCAAGGAGCCTGAAAACGCCAACTGGAACAACCTCATCGGCATCGGTTACTTCATCATCGGGCAGACCCAAGATAAAGCCAAAGATCGTAAAGGGGCCCTCGACTCCTATCAAACCTCTTACGGCATCCTCAAAGACGCAAAGATCCTCGGCGAGATGAAGAAGATCGCCAAGGCCGAGTATGAAGCCAAAGCCTACGCCGACGCCGAAAAAGTCTTCCGCTTCCTCGCTCAGACGAACCCCAAAGATATGGAAAGCCAGCGGCTTGTGGGCGAGTGCCTCTATAAAACGGGTAAAACGCAAGAAGCCTTGGCGATTTTCAAGGAAATCCACGCCAAGCGTAGGTCCGGCGAAATGGCCTACAACATCGGCATCATCCTGGCCAGGGAGGCCAAGACGAATCCGGTCCTCATCCAAGATGCCATCCGTTTTCTGCTCGACGCTGCGCTGCTCTATCCGGCCCAATCCAAGAGATCCATGGAACTCGCCGAAAATCTGTATTACAGCAACGACAAAGAATGGAACAACCGCGTGAAGCTGATGCAGGAAAGCAAGCAACTCATCGACGAATGGGCCAAAACGATCAACACCAAGTTCGGGGACAAGAGCGAAGAGGACCTGACACCGGACCAGAGGCGCGAATACCGCAAGATCAACGAGCTTATCGATAAGGAACAGAAAGTCCTCGAGGATCTTCAGGCCAAACAGAAAGCCTCCATGGAGGGCTTCAATAAGCTCCTCGAAGAAGCCAAGCAGAGACTGGGCATCAAAAAATAAAGGCCTCCTGAATTCTGAGGAATATTCCCTCCCCTCGTTTTGTTCTCGAGCGGGGCGAAACGAGGGGATTTTTTTTTGCGGCCATAACTATTACAATAGGACGGTGAGGAAACCGCCAACGGGAGGAGCGCCATGGCTTCGAAGCCTTTGACCCGCGAGCAGGCAGCGGCCCGCATCAAGGACCTCCGCGACGAGATCAAGTATCACGAAAAGAAATATTACGTGGACAACGAGCCGCAGATCTCGGACTATGAGTTTGACCGGCTCGTCAAAGAGCTTGGACGCCTAGAAGGCGGGTTTCCCGAGCTCGTCACGCCCGAATCCCCGACCCAGCGCATCGGCGAAAAGCCGGTCGAAGGCTTTCCGACCGTCCGCCACAAGCTTCCGATGCTGAGCATGGACAACGTCTATTCAGTGGAAGAGCTCGAGGAATTCGATCAGCGGGTCCGGAAGCTCCTGCCCGGGCGGCAGATCGAGTATGTGGCCGAGCTCAAGATTGACGGGCTCGGCATTTCAATCCTCTACCGGGGCGGAAAATACGTCCAGGCCGTTACCCGCGGCGACGGCGTCCAGGGCGACGACGTGACGGCAAACGTCAAAACGATTAAGAGCCTTCCTCTCGTTATTCCCGACGCGCGGGAAGTCGAGGTGCGGGGAGAAATCTATCTTCCCTTCGAATCCTTCCAAAAGATCAACCGAGAACGCGAGGCGAAAGAAGAGGCTCTCTTCGCCAATCCGAGGAACGCCGCCTCGGGATCGATCCGGCTCCTCGACTCGAAGGAAGTCGCCTTCCGCAAGCTTGATGTCTTCCTTTATTCCATCCATATCGAAGGCGCGGAACTCGCCAGCCAGTGGGAAAACCTCCAGACCATCAAGAAGCTGGGGTTCAAGATCAACGCTCATTCCCGCCTCTGCCGCACCTTGGGCGAGGTCGTCGATTTCTGGGGGGAATGGACTGAAAAACGGGACTCGCTGGATTATGACGCGGACGGCGTCGTGATCAAAGTGAATTCCACCGGACAGCGTCAGGCGCTCGGGGTCACGTCCAAATTCCCCCGCTGGGCGATCTCTTTCAAGTTCCCGGCACGGCAGGCAACGACGCGCCTGAACGGCATCGTCGTCCAGGTCGGCCGGACCGGGGCTCTGACCCCGGTCGCCGAGCTCGAGCCGGTCAGGCTCTCGGGCATCACCATCAGCCGCGCCACCCTCCACAACGAGGACGAGATCAAGCGTAAGGACATCCGGATCGGGGACTACGTTCTGATCGAGCGGAGCGGCGACGTCATCCCGAAGATTGTTAGCCCGATGAAAGAGCGCCGGACGGGGCGGGAGAAAATATTCGTCATGCCGACGAGGTGCCCCGTTTGCCACTCGGAGGCGTTCCGGCCAGAGGGTGAGGCCATCGCCCGCTGCACCAATCCGTCGTGTCCGGCCAAGCTTCGCGAGTCCCTTCTTCACTTTGCGGCACGGCGGGCGATGACCATTGAAGGCCTCGGCGAAGCCCTCGTCGATCAGCTCCTTGAAAAGAAGCTCGTCCGGTCCATCCCTGACATTTACGCCCTCAAATATGACGACCTCGTGGACCTCGAACGCATGGGCCCCAAGAGCTCCGAGAACCTGCTCGATGAGATCCAAAAGTCCAAATCGAACGATATCGCCCGGCTCATTTTCGCCCTAGGCATTCGGCACGTCGGGGAGCGCTTGGCCCAAATGCTGGCCGCTCATTTCAGGGGCATCGATATGTTGGCTGCGGCCGGCGTGGAAGAGCTGACGGCCGTTGAGGACGTAGGCCCGGTCGTGGCCGAGAGCATCGCCTTTTTCTTCAAGCAGCCGGAAAACCGGGACCTCCTGCGGAAGCTTAAGGCGGCCGGCCTCAATTTCGCGGCGAAAAAAGGAGAGGCGAAAGGCGATCAGCCTTTGGCCGGAAAGACGTTTGTCCTGACCGGAGGGCTCGATCGATTCAGCCGCGACGAAGCCAAAGACGCGATCGAGCGCCGAGGAGGGACGGTAACGGATTCCATCTCGAAAAAGACGACATATCTCGTCGTCGGCAAAGAACCGGGATCAAAGCTTGCAAAAGCCCAAAAATTGGGCATAACGATATTGAACGAAAAGGAATTTTCGAAGCTCATAGAATAGGCCGCGCCGGTCCCTATTTTTTCTTGGACCCGAACAAATCCATGGAGAGGATATCTTTCAGCCCTTTTTTCTCGCCGGATTTTCCTGTTATCAATCGGAGCTCTTGAAGAGCGGTCTTGTGTTCGGGATCGATCTCTAAAGCTTTTTCGAACTGTATCTTCGCCCGGGCGAGCAGCCCTTCCTGCTTATAGAGGAATCCCAGCCCGACAAAGCCTTCGGGGTTCCACGCCTCGAGTTTAATGGCCCGCAGAAAATTCCTCTCAGCCTTCTTTCTCAGAGCGGGAATTTTCGACTCAGCCAGGGCCAGGAGAAGATAATAATCGCCCTTATCATCCTTGCGCCTCACCGCTTCTTCAAGGAGGGCAATCGCCTCTTCGAAGCGGCCCCGACTGTAAAGCGTCTTTCCCTGGCGGAACCGGATATCGGCGTTCTTCGACCTGTCCCTTTCGATCTCCTCCCTCGCGGCGGCCGGCTTGGAGGCAGCGGCCGCTTTCGGCTCCCTGCTCAGCAGAAACCGGTAAGCCTTGGTGATGTAATCGAAGACTTCTTCGATTTGACTCTTGAATTCAGGGGTCAGGTTCCGCCCGAACAGATCCGGATGGAACTTCCGGGCCATCTTGAAATAGGCCTTCTTGATCTCGGTCTCGTCGGCATGGGCAGAAACACCCAGGACCTGTTCGTAATCAAGGTCGGGCAACTTTTTCCTGAGTTCGAGGGCTTCCTCGATCCGGGCTTCCAAATCGGCGCTCGTCCGTGCCCGACCCCCTTCTTCTTCAGTTCGCTTTTTTCGCGGCTCCTCAAGATCGACGACCTCGAGACAATACAAAAGATAAAGCGTTTTCCAGAATTCCTCCGGACTCCCGGCCTTCGCGGCCAGCAAGTCGCCCGCATCTTTCTTGCCGTCAACAAGGTTCAGCAAGAATTTTTCTTCCTCGGTCAAACGATGGACATTCTCCGCACTGGCCGTGACGGGGACCCTGTTTTCCATGAACTGTTGGAGAGAACGATGAAACGGCATCATTCGGATGCCCTGTTCGATCAAATGAACGAGGTTTATTTTCTGCTCGAATCCTTCCTCAAAAAAGCGGTCTCGTTCACGAAAAGAGATTTCGGCGTCGAAATAGGGGAAAAGGCTAATGGTGATCGAGGTCATCTGGATGATGAGCCCCTCATAGAGGTCCTTCTGAGAGACGAATTTCTTCTCGACAAGGGTCTCGCCGAGCATGGCCGCGGACTTGAGAAACTGCGGGATCGAGCGGAAGGCCTCCTTGGAGATCTTCCCGCAGTTATAAAGGATCTCTCCCAACCGTTCGTCGGGAACATTCGTTTTCGTAAAAATAAGGCTGCCGTCCTGAAAATACAGGTTTTTCAGGGTGTCGCCCCGCCGAAATCTCAAATGTCCGGTCTTCCAGTTGAAATAAATGTCTTTGAGAAAACAGGCGATATGAACCATGGAACTTCTCTTATTTTATCTAAAAACGACGCGACTCTCAACAGGCAAACAGGGTCAGGCCTCGGTCTTCAATAGATTTCCCTCGACATCCCGAGCGACTCGTTCGATAGTAAGCAATTCTTTTTCCGGTGTTAGACAGATTTCGGGCGGGGTCCTGTCGCGGCTCTTCCCCGGCCGTGCTCGCGGCCAAGCCGCTGCGCGCGGGCGGGGAGCCCCTTCGCCGCGCCACCCCTGCTCGACTTTCCGGCGCCCCGGAAAAAGAACTACTTCGCTTTCGTTATGAGATGTTGAGACCTGACCCCATTTTATGATACTTTTAGGGTATGAGAATCGTCCTGGCCCAGACGGCGCCGCGCCTCGGCAACATCCAAAAAAATCTCGAGCTCCATCTCCAGGCCATCGAAAAAGCCCGGAAGGAAAAAGCGGACCTCATCGTTTTTCCTGAATTGAGCCTCACCGGATACAAACTCCGGGACCTCGTCGAAACTGTGGCCGCCGACCCGGACCGCTCCAAAGAGATCCGGGAATTGAAACGCCTCAGCAAAGACATCGCCCTCGTCTTCGGGTTCGTCGAAGAACGGGAAGCGGAAAAAGGCCTATTTTATAATTCAGCCGCGTTCTGCGCCAAAGGGAAGATCCTTCACGTTCACCGGAAGGTCTTTCTTCCGACGTTCGGCCTGTTCGAGGAGCTGCGCTTTTTCGCCCCGGGACGCAACTTCCGGACGTTCGAGACGCCCTGGGGAAAAATGGGCCTGATGATCTGCCGGGACTTCCTCCACTATAACGCCAGCTACCTTTTGTACGCCGGCGGCGCCGAGACCATGATCGTCATCAGCGCGGCTCCCGGACGCGGACTTTCCGGCAACAAGGGATTCGCTTCGAGCCGGATGTGGGAGCTCATGGGCGAAGCCATGGGCCGATTCTCGCAGGCGTTCGTCCTCTACTCGAACCGCGTCGGCCTGGAGGACGGAGTGGCCTTCGCTGGCGGGTCGTTCATCTTCAATCCCATGGGTCAGCGCCTGGCCCAGGCGGCCTATTTCCATCCGGAACTCCTCGTCCGGGAACTCGACATGAACGAGGTCCGGAAGGCGCGCAAGAACTGGCCGTTCAAGCGCGACGATAAACCCGAAGTGACTCTCGAGGCCCTCCAAAGGATCGTCCGTGGGTATGTCGATTAATAGCCCTTTCGCCGTCAAGATCCTGACGACGTTCATCAAGGAAGAGCTGTCTAAATCCGGGTTCAAAAAAGGGATCCTCGGACTCAGCGGCGGGCTCGATTCCTCTGTGTGCGCTTTTCTTGCCGCCAAAGCCCTCGGCCCAAAGAACGTCATCGTTCTGATCATGCCCTATGGCCGGAGCTTCGGCGGGGAGGTGGAAGACGCGCAAGACGTGGCCCGGTTCCTGAAAATCAAAGCGACGGTCATCGATATCGCGCCCATGGTGGACGCCTATTTCAAAAGACATCCGACCGGGAACCGCGTCCAAATCGGAAACAAGATGGCCCGCGAGCGGATGTCTGTCCTCTATGATCATTCGGCCCGGGAAAAAGCCCTCATCCTCGGCACGAGCAACAAGACCGAACTCCTGATCGGATACGGAACGATCCACGGCGATATGGCCTGCGGCATCAACCCGATGGGCGATCTTTACAAGACCCAAGTTCGTGAACTGGCCGCCTATCTCGGCGTCCCCGAAAAGATCCGGAGGAAGCTGCCGACCGCGGGCCTTTGGGCCGGCCAAACGGACGAAGTTGAGATCGGCTTGACCTACGCCGAGATCGACCAGGTTCTCTATTATCTCGTCGACGAGCGCGAATCGAGAGACGAGGTCATCGCCCGCGGCTTTAGAAAAGCCCATGTCGAAAAGATCCTGTCCCTGATCAAGAATTCGGAGTTCAAAAGGCAGATGCCTCCGATCGTCAAGATCTCCTCACGAACGGTCGGCCACGATTTTCTTTATCCCTACAACTGGGACAAATAAGGCCTTGCTCGGATCGCTTTTCATCATCGCCACGCCCATCGGCAACCTCGAAGACATAACACTGCGGGCAATCCGCGTCCTCCGCGAGGTCGCGGCCATCGCCTGCGAAGACACGCGTCAGACCCTCAAGCTGCTGAATAAGTTCGGAATCAAAAAAGAGCTTATCAGCTATTATCAACCCAGAGAAGGCCAAAAGATCCCTCTCCTCCTGGACATCCTCCGGAGGGGAAAAGACGTTGCCCTCGTCTCGGACTCTGGCACTCCCGGCATATCGGATCCTGGATTCAGGCTGATTCGGGCTGCCCTGAAAGAAGGGATCAAGGTCGTTCCGGTACCTGGACCGACCGCATTCGCCGCCGCGCTTTCGGCTTCCGGACTTCCTACCCACCAGTTTTTATTTGTGGGTTTTCCTCCGCCCAAAAAAGAGGCGGCAAAAAAATTATTGCTTTCGCTTAAAGGCGTGAAAGCAACCCTCATTTTTTATTTGCCAGCCAGGAGAGCCGCGGATTTTCTCCGGGCAACTTTGGACACGCTGGGAGACCGGCAGGTCGTGATCGCCCGAGAAATGACCAAAGTTTATGAAGAATTCTCTAGAGGCAGTAATTGTGACATCCTGGCCGAGATCGAGAAGAAAAGCCTAAGGGGAGAAATCACACTGCTAATCCATGGAGAATTAAAATAATTTAAAATATTTTTTTAAATATATTTTATCTGAATTATTCATGAATTACGTTATCTCTCCCGGTCGTGGATTTGCAGACGGGCGCTGAATTCGGGGACATGACCCAAATTCTCCGGAATTTGGGATCGTGTCCCCCTCGTCTTGAATTCGGCG
>Ga0256868_10001172_pt1 | contig 14561 bp, 13 predicted proteins | sample RVTome_13_FD_187341 | JGI IMG/M metagenome (GOLD analysis project Ga0256868, IMG submission 187341) | Soil microbial communities from uranium-contaminated site in the Upper Colorado River Basin, Wyoming, United States - RVT92D227 HiSeq ... | reverse complement strand
TTGGGCGATAGTTAACACTTTGTACTGGATTTTCTGGCTGAATCTTGCAGTAGGATTATTTAATGTTCTACCAATGATTCCACTTGATGGAGGATTTTTATTTAACGATGCAATATCCTCGCTTATTTCAAAAATAAGAAAAGATACGCCTGAAGAAAAAAGAAATAAGATAGTGAAAAACGTCTCTTTAACAATATCTTTGATAATTTTGGTAGCTATTTTATTTCCATTTATAATAAAATATATTTAAGAGATTAAGCTACTGTACCAAAATTAATCTTACAAGGGGAAGGTAATTTTGATGCCGCCTTTCTTAGTGCTTCTCTAGCATGTTGAATATTTTTATCATGTATATCAATTGTCATTACCGTTTGATTTGTTTCAACACGAGCTGCTGTTCCAACTGCTCCTCCAAAGGATGCTCTCATACCCTGTGAAACACGGTCTGCCCCAGCCCCTGTTGCTTGTTTATTTTCCCTAATCACATGATGTGGAAAAACATTAACTGTTATTCTAAAATCTGTAATTCCTGCCTTTTTTTCCATAGTTCTAGTTGCTGCTATACGAGCTGATTCTAACGCTGAATGTCTGATTTGGCATCTTTCGTTTACAGTTAGGGTTAAATGTGCTGGGAATTTCTCAGATTTGTTTCCTCCCACAAACTGAGTAATACGTGATGGTGGTACACCACCCATGTATTCTCTTCTTGTATAGGCTTGCTGCTTAATTTCTTTATACATATGCCCTGGTTTACGCGACATTTTTACACCTTGTTCTGATTTTTGGTAGAAAAACCGAAATACCTATAACGTTTATAATCCTTTTTACATCCTAGATAAATAATTATTCTATACCACAACCTTTAAAACAACAATGAGAATTGCCTAAACTTACTAAAATTAATTAATTTATGGTGAAATAATGAATAAAAATAAAGTAGTATTACCTGGTGATCAAGTATCTACTTCAGAAGAGTTATTACCTGGTGAAGGAACATTTGAGGAAGATGGTATAATCAGAGCCTCAAGATTTGGAACATTTTCAATTGACGAAAAACATAAAAAAGCTGTTATCCAACCCTTGACCAGCATACCAATTGAAATAAAAAAGAATGATATTGTGCTAGCTTATATTGAATCTGTTAGGTCTAACATGGTTATTGCTGATGTTGTGCATGTGATAGGAAAACAAAGATCCATTTCAGGTGATACAAATGGAACGCTACGAGTATCAGAAATTTCAAACACATATGTAAAAGAACCAGCTACAGAGTTTAACACAGGTGATATTATAAGGGCAAAAATTACACAAGTTAAACCAAGTCTTCAACTAACAACAAAAGACAGAGATCTTGGGGTAATTAAAGCAAACTGTTCAAACTGTAGACAAATTTTATATAAAAAAGGTAGCATTCTTGAATGTAACAATTGTGGCAACAAAGAAAAAAGAAAATTAGCCATTGATTATGGAGAATATGATCTTAACAAGTTTTAGGATATTTTAAAGGATGTTGAAAAATTATGGAGCTTAAAACCATTAAAAAAACAACAAGAGAACTGGAACTAGAGGTAACAGGGGAAAATGAAACTATTCTTAATCCAATTATAGAATTACTTTTTGAAAATAAAGATATAGATTATGCAACTTATTTTACAGATCATCCTGAATCAAATAAAAGACGTCTATACCTTAGAGTAAAAAAAGGATCCCCTGAAGATTATCTTAAAAAAGCTGTTAAATACCTGGAAGAGGAAGTAAAGGATTTCAGTAAAACTTTTGAATCAAAAAGTAAGAGTAAAAAATAAATGAAAGTTTTAGATGCTGAAAAAAACATTGGTATTAAAACTTTTTTAACACCTTTTAATGGTATAGGTGGAAAACTTCGCACTCAACCTGAAGATTTTATAGTAAAGGAGCTTTCAAATTATCCTACAAAAACTGAAAATGGTAAATATCTTATTGCTACTGTTACTTCTAAAAATTGGGAAACAAATATTTTAATAAAAGAACTAGCAAATTCTTTGTATATTTCCCGGCAACGTATTGGTTTTGCTGGTACAAAAGATAAAAGGGCAAAAACAACACAATTGATGTCTTTTTATGATGTTTCCCAGGAAAATTTGTTAAAAATTAGAATTAAAGATATTTTAATAGAAAATACATATTACTCAGATAAATCGGTTAAATTAGGTAATTTATCAGGTAACAAATTTAATGTGATAGTTAGAGACATTAATGACGGAGTTAATTTTGAGCATGTTAATAATATTGCTTCTTTTATAGCTGAATATGGTGGTTTTCCAAACTATTTTGGTATACAACGATTTGGTATTATTAGACCTATTACACATGTTGTTGGAAGATATATTGTTAAAGACGATTTTGAAAAAGCCGTAATGACCTATATCGCTAATCCTATGATTAACGAAGATGAGGAAACATACAATCTTAGAGAGAATTTACAAATAACATATGATTTTGCAAATGCTTTAAAATCATATCCAAATAAACTAAATTTTGAAAAAGCTATTTTGAATAAATTAGTACTTAATCCAAATGATTTTATTGGTGCTATACAAGAGCTTCCAAAGAACCTTTTAACCATGTTTGTCTATGCATATCAATCTTATTTGTTCAACAAAATTTTAAGTGCTCGCATTAAAAATAAAATTCCTTTGAATAAGGCGGTTGTTGGTGATATTATCCTACCGATAAGAAAAGATATTGTTGATGAAATAGGAATAAAAGTTACAAAAAGTAATATTAAAAAAGTAAATTTGCAAATAACTAAAGGCAAGGCTGTTGTTAGTGGTGTTTTATTTGGTAGTGATTCAATTTTTTCAGAGGGAGCAATGGGTGAAATTGAACATAAAATAATTGATTCAGAAAAATTGGATCCAAGGGACTTTATAATACCTAGTATACCATTTATATCCTCAACTGGTTTAAGACGTCCATTACTTGCTAATGTAAAAGATATGGATTTTAATTTTATTGATGATGACTTAAACAAAAATAAAAAAGCAATTGACATGAAATTCGAGCTCTATAAAGGTAGTTATGCAACATCTTTACTTAGGGAATTTGTAAAAGCAGATGATATAAGAAATTATTAAATTTTAAAGTAATGGAAACGGTTTTAACGGTCTTTTGTCATTAGGGTGCTGTTACATATAAATTATTTATCAAAAATTTGGTGTAAAAGACGATGATTAAATCTCCGCCTCAAAAATACAGTCCAAAGCAGGTTGAAGAAAAAATACTGAAATTCTGGGCAGAAAATGATATTTTCAAAAAATCAATTGAGAATAATGTTGATTGTAAAGCTTATATTTTTTTAGAAGGTCCTCCAACAGCAAATGGCTTGCCTCATCCTGGTCATGTTCTAACACGGGTTATTAAAGATTTGTTTTTGCGTTATCAAACAATGAATGGTCATTATATATTAAGAAAAGCGGGTTGGGATACCCACGGTTTGCCTGTTGAAATCGAGGTTGAAAAAGCCTTAGGCTTGGAAGACAAACAAGCAATTGAAAAATTTGGTATAGCAAAATTCAACGAAGAATGCAAAAAAAGTACTTTAAAATATGAAAAAGCTTGGGTCGAGATGACCAAGCGTATAGCCTTTTGGCTTGATATGGATAATCCATATATTACATTCAAAAATGATTATATAGAAAGCGTTTGGTGGTCCTTAAAACAAGCCTGGGAAAAAAAACTTTTGTATAAAGGACACAAAGTAGTACCATATTGTCCTAGGTGTGGTACAGCATTATCTGCTCACGAAATTTCACAAGGTTATAAAACTGTTGAAGAACCATCTATTTTTGTTAAATTCAAACTTAAAAAAGAGGATGCTTATTTTTTAGCTTGGACAACCACGCCCTGGACATTGATTTCAAATGTTGCCCTTGCTGTTAATCCAAATGAAACATACATAAAGATACGTTGGAAAGGACAAATTATAATACTTGCTGAACAAAGAGCAGGGGTTTTACTAAAAGGTCAGGAATATGAAATAATTGATGGTTTTCCAGGTAAAAAACTAGAAGGTATTGAATACGAACCACTTTTTGATTACGCCAAAGTGGATAAAAAAGCTTGGTACGTCTTGCCTGCTGATTTTGTAACAATGGTTGATGGAACTGGAATAGTTCATATAGCACCTGCCTTTGGTGAAGATGACTATAACATTGGTAAAAAATATGACCTACCTGTGGTTCAACTAGTTAAACTCGATGGAACTTTTCCAGATGAAGTAGAACTTTGGAAAGGTAAATTTGTTAAAGATGCAGATCCCAGCATAATAGATAATCTTCAGAAAAGAAGTCTACTTGAAGGTGTGCATCTATACAAACACGATTATCCCTTTTGTTGGCGTTGTGAATCGCCCCTCATATATTATGCAATGGAGTCTTGGTTTATAGCAATGACAAAGGTACAAGAATCACTTGTTAGAAATAACAACCAAATCAACTGGTACCCTGAGCATTTGCAGCAAGGACGTTTTGGGGATTTTATCCGTGAAGTAAAAGACTGGGCTTTATCGCGAAAGAGGTACTGGGGAACACCACTACCGATTTGGAATTGCACCAATAAACAATGTAAAAACGAAATATGCGTCGGTAGTATAGAGGAACTAAAAAAACTAAGCGAGGCTTTTCCAAAAAATTACGATTTACATAAACCATTAGTTGATGAACTTGTTGTCAAATGTCCAAAATGTAAAAGCATGATGAAACGTGAAGAAGAAGTAATTGATTGCTGGTATGATTCAGGTTCAGCTTTTTTTGCCCAATGGCATTACCCGTTTGAAAACAAAGAAAAATTCATAGAAAACTTCCCAGTGGATTTTATAAGCGAAGCACTTGATCAAACAAGAGGATGGTTTTATTCGCTACTTGCAATTTCAACTTTTTTATTTGATAAAAGTCCTTACAAAAATGTACTCACACTAGGACTTGTTTTGGATGAAAACAATCAAAAGATGAGTAAAAGCAAAAAAAATTATGTCGATCCAAATTTAATTCTTGATAACGAGGGTGCTGATGCTATGCGTTGGTATCTGGTATCTTCTAATGCACCATGGATGTCTACAAGATTTTTTGAAGAAGCTGTTAAAGATACCCTTGGGAAATTCATTTTAACTTATTGGAATTCGTATAACTTCTTTGCAACATATGCGGTACTTGATAATTTTGATCCGAAAAAAGATTTTATTGCATATGAAAAAAGAAAGCCACTAGATAAATGGATAATCAGCAGGTTCAACAATGTTGTTTCAGAAGTAAATTCGTATATAAAGAACTTTGAGTCACATAAAGCAGCCAGAGTTATTGAAAATTTTGTAGTTGAGGATTTTAGTAACTGGTATCTACGACGTTCAAGAAAAAGACTTTGGGTTGAAGAAAAAACAGATGACAAACTTGCAGGTTACGCAACTATTTATGAAATCTTTATAGGTTTATCAAAGCTTTTAGCACCCTTTATTCCATTTATTACAGAAGAGATATACTTGAATCTTAAAACAGATGATATGCTCGATAGTATACATCTAAATAAATATCCAGATTTTAATAAAAAATATGTTGACGATGAATTAGAAAGTGGTATGAATAAAATAAGGGAACTAGTGGAAATTGGTCGAGCACTACGCTCAAAAATAGGAATAAAAGTAAGGTATCCACTTAAAAGTGCGGCATTAGTTTGCGATAAAAAGACAGAAGCCTTGATAAAAAATTTACTAGATTTATTAAATGAAGAAATAAATGTAAAAAATATCTCTTTTGAAAAAGATACATCAAAGTTTATGGTAAAGTCATTGAAACCAAACCAATCAAGTATAGGTAAAAGATTAAAAGAAAAAGCAAAAATTGTTTTTGGCAAAATTGAATCAATGGATAAAGACAAATTATACAAAGATATAATGAAAAACAATAAAATAGAGATAAAAATCGATAGTGAAAAAATAGTATTGACAAAAGAAGATTTTGAAATAGTTGAAAAAGAAAAGGAGCATATTGCTAGAGCTGAAATACAAGGTATTATTCTTTTACTTGATACTACTTTAACAAAAGATTTGGAATCAGAGGGTTTTGCAAGAGAAATAGTGCGAAGAATCCAGTCTATGAGAAAGGAGCTTAACCTAGATGTTGAGGATAGGATAATAACAGAAATAAAGGTTGATGAAGAAAAGAAAGCTTTTTTATTAAAATGGCAGGATTATATAAAAGGTGAGACTAGATCAGATAAAATCTATTTTAAAGATAAACCAACAGGTGAACTTGTTAAAAAATGGGATATAGATGAAATCCAAGTTGAAATCGGAATAAATAAATAAAACATTTTTTCTATTGTAGAAAAATAATTTTTCAATCCAAATCTATTTTATACTGCTCTTACTTTCAGCCATTTTATTATGATTTGTTTAGGAATAGAAGGAACTGCGCATACTATAAGTGTCGGTATAGTAAAAGAAAACAACAAAAAATGCAAGGTTCTTTCCAACATTATTAAGATTTACAGACCTGAGCATGGAGGTATTCATCCGCGTGAAGCTGCTAATCATCATGCATTTTATGTTGCAGATATAATAAAGCAATCCATTAGTAAAGCGAAAGTTGATTTTTCTGAACTTGATCTAGTTGCTTTTTCAAAAGGTCCAGGTTTAGGTCCTTGTTTAAGAACAGCAGCAACAGCAGCTCGTGCATTGTCACTATCCATTGATAAACCAATAATCGGAGTGAATCATTGTGTTGCTCATCTTGAAATCGGTCGAGGAACATTGGATAACTGCACTGATCCAGTTTTATTATATACGTCTGGTGCAAACACTCAAGTTATTGGGTTTGCCGAAGGTAGATATCGAGTTTTTGGTGAAACCCTGGATATAGGCATAGGTAATTGTATTGATAAATTCGGTCGAACCATTGGTCTTGATTTTCCATGCGGGCCAAAAATAGAACAACTAGCGTTAAGTGGTAAAAAATATTTGAATTTACCTTATTCAATCAAAGGTATGGATATTGCTTTTTCAGGTCTTTTAACAGCTGCCCAGCAATATTATAATAATAAGGAAAAATTGGAAGATATTTGTTACTCTATTCAGGAAACAACTTTTGCTGCATTGACCGAAGTTACAGAAAGAGCAATGGCTCACACAGAAAAACATGAGGTTTTGTTAGGCGGCGGCGTTGCAGCAAATAAAAGATTACGTGAAATGGTTCAAATTATGGCAAATGAGCGAGGCGCATCTTTTTTTGCCCCAGATAAAGATTTGTGTATAGATAATGGTGCTATGATTGCATGGCTTGGTGTACTTATGTACAAAAGCGGTGTAAGAATGAAGGTTGAAAACAGTTTTATCGATCAACGTTTCAGAACAGATATGGTGGATGTGACCTGGCGTGACTGAAAAAATAATATATCAAGGCGCAGAAGCAAAAATTTGCATTTCGAAATATATGGGTTTTGATGTAGTTAAAAAAAGAAGGGTAAAAAAAGGTTACAGAATAAAACAAATTGATGACAATCTTATTTCAACTAGAACCAAAGAAGAAGCAAAACTAATGATTGAGACTCGGCGAACAGGTGTTTCGGTACCCATTATTTATGATGTTGATCTACAAGAAGGTATTATCACAATGGAATATCTGAAAGGTAAAAGAATAAAAGATATTTTAAACAATTTAGATGAAAAAGAAAGAGCACGTATTTGTAAAAAAATAGGTGAGAGTATCGCTAGATTTCATAATAATAACATCATTCATGGTGATATTACAACATCAAATATTATTCTTTCAGATGATCAAATACATTTTTTTGATTTTGGACTTGGTGAAATAAATTCTGAACTTGAGGCAAAAGGTGTTGATTTACATGTTCTTATGGAAGCAATAGAATCGACGCACTCAAAATATTCAAACTGTTTTAACTATGTCTTAGAAGGTTACAAAAAAGAATTAAAACAAGATGCAAACCAGGTTATTAAAAAAATCGAGGATATTGTAAAAAGGGGTAGATATAGATGAGTAAAACTATTTATTTTATTACTAGTAATAAAGGTAAAGCTCTTGAAGCAAAAACAAAATTTTCAGCACTAGGTATAAATATTGTTCAAAAAAATCTTGGTTATCCTGAAATACAAGCTGATAGTTTAGAGGATGTAGCATTATTTGGAGTATTAAATGTACAAAAAAGGTTTAATCAACCCTTTTTTCTTGAAGATGCTGGTCTTTTTATTGATGGTCTAAATGGTTTTCCTGGTGTGTACTCAGCTTATGTTTATCGTACAATTGGATACTTGGGTATTTTAAAGCTTTTAGAAGGGATTGATTTTAACAAGAGAAAAGCGCGTTTTAAATCAGTTATTGCTTATAGTGAAGATGGTAAAAAACCTGTATTTTTTATTGGTGAATGTCATGGTAAAATATCTGTAAAAGCTCTTGGAGAAAATGGTTTTGGTTTTGATCCAATTTTTATACCTGAAGGTGAAGAAAAGACCTTTGCTCAGATGGAAACAAAGGAAAAAAACCGTTTTTCCCATAGAGGTAAATCTCTTGAAAAATTAATTAATTTTTTTGATAATTTATAAATAGAAAATTTTAAAGTATATTAGTACAATACATAATACAAGTATAATTATGGTAAAACCTCAGATACAAACAGAAATGCGTACAAATGAATATAAACTTCTTGGAAAATATTCTTTTTGGTCAAAATTATTTATAATAATTATTATTTTATTAATTATTGTACTCTCGGTTGTTTTTTTAGGAGTGTACATTTTTGGATATGCATACAACTGGGCTTTACTTCCTTTAGATGTGTGGATTATTGTTATATGTTTATTTTGTGTAATTTTTATTTTGCTTGAGCTGTTTTTTTATTATAATTTTTCTTCAGTTGTAGCCAATAGAATTGAACTAGAAAAACCCAAGCCTGAGTTTATCGACGGTAAAAAGGTACATATTTATACACATCCTACGGGAGCAGAAGGAGGAGTATTTAGTAAAACATACATAGAGCTTGATAAAAAAAATATTTTACGAATACGCTCTTTAATTGTTCCACCAAATGAGCTTTGGGGTAATAAAGAAATTTAGAATTATTTTTTATTCACGCCTAGTTCTGCTAGTTTTTCAGGTAAATATGTATCTGTAACATAATCCAAACCATATTTTGCTAAGGCCTGTTGTTCTGATTTCTTTCCCATCTCAAGTTGTAGTTTAATTTCATTTTTCCAAAATGAGTCCTGGAAACGTGGATCGGTCAGTTCACTTTTTAATGCATCAATATCCTCAGTTGTTAATTTATCGGTTGGTAACTTATAGTTTTCAATATCCGATGGGGTAACACCAAGATACTGAGCTGAAGGTGTAGCTAAATATTCCGATATATGGGCTGTTTTTATTGCACCATATGCAAGACTAGCAAATATCCTGAAACTCCAAGGATCGCAATCAGTAAATGCAAAAACAGGGAGTTTTTTCTCCTCACTTAATCTTTTTATAAATCTTCTTGTAGATCTAGCAGGTTGCCCCTTTAAATGAACAATAATTGATTTATATGTTGTATCAAAACCGTTTTCAACCAACCTGTCAAACATACCACCGGTTTCAACAGCAAGTATAAATTTAGCATCAGCACTTTTAAATGTTATTTTTTCAGGTTCAACATTATATGGAATTGAGTAACCAGAATCTCCAACATCATCCTGACAGTGGATTTTTTTCTTTGTATTGTTACGTGTCATCTCCTCTAGTGTAAGATTGCCTATTACCCTTGCACCGTCTTCCTCAGGCCTGAGTTTGAAGTCCTCCCTCATGCAACCTGTTATTACTTCAAGGTCTTCTGCAAGAAAATCTGACTCTTGCTGCGAGCTGAATTTAGCTAGATTCCATCCTTCAGAAATATAATACATTTCTCTTAATGTGGATGACTTACTTGCCTTTATCATCCCCTTTATAAAATCAACAACATACATTGTACGTAGCAGCATGTAAGCCCCATCCAATGATTTAGCAGATCTTTCAGTTGTATTTTTACCGTATTTCCAGACATTTAGTTTTTCATCAAATCGTATATTTGATTTTGTACGAGTAGAAAGTTTTAGAAAAGGTATATTTGTTTTTTGTAAATCATCATAAATTTTTGATGCAATCAAATCTATTCTATTTATTACATCTGTATAATCCTTGTCTATCATAGTTCTACTCACCCTCCCATTTATCTGCACCAATTACATAAGCTGGGTTTATATTTTCTACAAATAAATCGTTTTCTTCTAAATCTCCTTTTTCTAAACCAGCCAGTTCAAAATATATATCAATTTTGTTTGCCGGTGAAATACCATCAAGGTTCCATTTTATGTAATTACTAGTTATTTTAGATGCTTTAGGTTTTACTAATCCAACAACAGCATCATTTGGGATAATTGCATACAAATTGAATTTTTGTGACGTGCGTTTATAGTTAACAACCATAATTGTACTTTTGGTGATAATTCCTCTACCGGTTAGCTCTTTTTCATCGGGATTGTGAACAAGTTTTGTTTGTACAGGAACTTTCTCATACTCTATTAGATCTTCAATCCAAACAACATCCATTATCTTTGTTACAACAGTATCAAGAGAAGGAACAGGTTTACCGATCATGTTTGCTGATTTTTTAGCAATCTCGGGTAAAATTCTTGTTATAAGATCAAATTTTTCTCTTGTTTTTACGCGTCTTACTTTTTTATTGATATGATGTTGAACTTTTCTTGCACATTCCCTTACAGCAAGCTCGATTTCACTTTGCATCTCAGGAATATCTGCTATTGCCTCTTTACTTTCAGAAGTGTAAGGTATTTGCGTTGAAGATACATGAACCAAAATTATAGCTGGACCTATTGGCAGTCCTTTACCAGATGGTTGCTCTAAACCATATCTTCTCCAATCAATATTTGATATTGCATCTGTAATTAAACAATCTCCTTGTTGGTATAAAAGTGGTATACGATTTGCAAACCGTAGTATTTTAATCTGTTTATCTTTCGGAAGATTTCCTCCATAAATAAGACCTGCTTCTACTTGAAAAGGATTACCTGTGTATACACTTGCGGGTCTTGATGCAGTTATTATAAACTCTGGTGAAATCTCCATTGTTTCAGACTTTAAACTACGTCTTATGAGTGTCTCACCTATAGGCGAAAGACAATCTGTGGATGGTGCCATTATTTTACTTTTTTAAAGGCTTTATGCAATTCTAAAAATTGATCCCTTGTCATTTCTTTCGGATTAAGCTCTTTATCCAAATGTGCTTCTTCACAAACAGAATCAGTGGTTCTATCACCCATACTGCTGAATTCAGACTTTAAAAATGAAGAAAGCTTACGACTTTTGGAGTTTTTAGCCATTTTTATAAGAGTTCCAAGTTCAACTCCATATGGATGTGGATTAATCTCAATACTTTTTTTTGGCAGAGTATCGGATGTCCTTTCGAAAATCTGTTCAGTTCCATCTGCATCCCTAAAAACAATGCGTGCATGTGGGTTAACAATGGATGTACCTTGTAGATAATCATAAACAAAACGTTTACCACGTTTGTAGTCAGCCATGATACTTGCTTCAACACGCGTACCTGATGGTTTTTCCCAGTGTGTTATATCTTGAGTTATCACTTCTGCACGGTTTTTATTAGTATCAATAGCTAGCTCTGTGACAACAGCTGGTTTTCCTTCTTCAACCTTTGAAATAATTTTAGCGTGTTTACCAGTTGTTAGTTGACCATACAATATAACTGCAGAAATCCCTATTCCCTGTTGACCACGACTTTGTCTAATAACATGAAACCTTGAGCCATAAAGTAATCTTCCAAAAATATTAGGAATCTGTTGTTTAACAACACCTGGCCCATTATCCTCTACTGTGACTCTGCACTCACTTTCATCATGATTCTTAATCTCAACAATTATTTCTGGTAATATACCTACTTCTTCACAAGCATCAAGAGCGTTATCAACACCTTCTTTTACACTTGTTACTAACGCCCTTGTTGTATTACCAAATCCTAAGATATGTTTATTTCTTTCAAAAAACTCAGCTACAGAGATTTCTTTTTGTTTTTTTGCTAAATCATATGCTGTTAACTCAGCCAATGTTATACCTCCTTAAAGTAGATATATAGTAATGCATCCAAGCCAGTAATACAGATGGTAATTATAAAATTATTCCCTTAAAACCTCTTATTATTAAAGGGTTTTATATTTTAATATTAATTAATAGTGGAAAAATTTTATGCTTAAATTTTCATCAGATATTTTTAAGAAAAGTATAAGTTATACTCAATAATTCCTTTATCAATGGCAGTTAAAAAAAATGTTTTTAAATTTTCTCGCATATTTCTTTTAATTATTCTTTTGATATTTTACTCTTTTTACAATTTTTCTAATATTACATGCAAAGCAAGTGATGCAAATAATTTATTTGTTGGTGGAACTGGTGAAAAAAATTATCCAGAAATACAAGATGCAATTGACAACTCAACGGAAAATGACACAGTAATAGTTTTTGCAGGAATATACAATGAAAGTATTGTTGTTAATAAATCAATTAACATTATAGGTTTGGACCAAAATAATGTAATTATAAATGCAAATGATAGTTTGTATGTCTTTTTAATCAGATCCTCATATGTGAACATATCTGGATTTACTATTCAAGGAGGTAAAATAGGAATTTTTGTTTCAGGACCAGAGTTTTCTTTCAATAATTTTTCAGGAAACAATATATCAGATAACGATGAAGGTATAAGATTAGTTAATACTTCAAGTAATGATATTTTTAATAATATTATTCAATCTCATGGCGACATTGGTATAGTATTGTATGAGTCTTGTAATAATAATATATCTGAAAATCTTTTAGTAAATAATGGAAAATCGATTTATCTAAATAAATGGTCCAATGACAATATTATACATAAAAATAATTTGACGGAAAATAACCTTGGTATTTCACTTGAATTTTCTTTTAATAATTCAATAAATGAAAATTATATCGGAAATAATAGTTGTGGTATTTATTTAACAAACTCAAAAACTAATAATGTTACAGATAATTATATAGAATTTAATAACGAGTGTGGTATTTTTAGTAGTAATTCGGATGATAATTTAATTTCATCCAATAATTTTTTTAAAAACAAACAAGATATTAAATTTGAGGCAAAACCCCCAGAAATTAAAGCCCTAGGTTTTGAATTTTTAATCTTTTTTGTTGCAATAATTTTTTTTATATGTATTAAAAGATACGTTTAATAGATAGTTTTTTTAAAAAATTATATGTGGGAAATTATAAATACTATGAACAAGAAATATTATATATTAAATTAAAAGAAGGGGTAGTTTATGCATAAAAATGAAAAAAATCATAATGAAGTTTTAGGACAAGGTGATCTTGGTTTTCTTTTATGGCAGCTAGAGGAAATCGAGAATTTTTATCCATGTTTTAAAACTATGATAAAAAAGGATTAATAAATATTTTTTAAGAGTATCGCATTTAAAAATATCAATTTTTTTTTACTTATTAAAAGTGTTTAGTTTTTAGAATAAATAAAAAACTCTTTTAAAAAATTTTTATAATTTATTTTGAGCAACAAAATTAATTTTTCTAAATTGAGCTATTTATTTTCTTTATCAAATTTAAACTATCGGCTATCTCCTCTAAAAAAATAAATTTGTAAATAAATTGGGAAAAAATAATATATATACGGATTATCATTAGCTAATAAGAATTAGGGGGAAATAATATGAAAATAAAATTTGTTAACAAGATAAAGGTTTTTGTTGTATTTTTATTATTTATTGGTACTTGTTTAATACCTATTGATTTGGTTGGATCAACTTCAAATCCTATCTCTAATCAAGAAACTAGGGGAACAGCATCTCAAGAAACAGAATATTGGGCTTTGCTTGTTGCTGTTGGGATATATGCTGATGATCCTGAACAAAATAGACCACTTATGTTAGTTGAGGTGGATGATTTTTATAATGAACTTCTTAAATCAGATATTTGGTCTGCAGATCATATCAAGGTCATAAAAGCCGAGGATGCTACTGTTACAAATATAATTTCAGGGTTTAGGTGGTTAGATAAAATGGAAGACGAAAATGATATATCTGTAGTATATATGACAACTCATGGAGGTCAGCTTGGTTTTGACATACCTCCATTTGATGAGGAAGATAAAACGGATGAAATACTATCATCTTATTGGAGTTTTGCTTATCCGACTCAGTTTATTTGGGATGATCATATAAATATCCTGTTGAATCGGCTAGAGTCTAAAGGTGTATGTCTTATTGTAGATAGTTGTTATGCCGGTGGTTTTAACGATCATTGGAAAGGTCTATTTCCCTTATCTAAGGAAATTGATGTATCTTCAAAGCAATGGATGGAAAACTTTTTAGATGATGTACGAGGACAAAACCGAGTTATACTCATGGCTTCTTGTGAGGATGAGTTATCATATTCTGGTGGTTTTGCACCTTACATAATTGATGGATTACGAGGTTATGG
>Ga0256868_10001171_pt1 | contig 14587 bp, 11 predicted proteins | sample RVTome_13_FD_187341 | JGI IMG/M metagenome (GOLD analysis project Ga0256868, IMG submission 187341) | Soil microbial communities from uranium-contaminated site in the Upper Colorado River Basin, Wyoming, United States - RVT92D227 HiSeq ... | reverse complement strand
TCTTGCCCAGTGAAGTTAAAATTACCAGCCGCGCCTTGCGCGAGATTACTAATCGTTATACTCGCGAAGCGGGAGTGAGAGAACTGGAACGGATGCTGGCGATGGCTTGCCGCAAGATTGCCCGAAAAGAAGCGGAAAATAAGAAATTCAACACAGAAATAGGCCCTTTACAGGTCAGGAAATATTTGGGGCCGCCAAAATACTCTTCGATGCTGGCAGAGAAAGAAGATGCGGTTGGGATGTCAACTGGCCTGGCGTGGACAGAGGTCGGCGGAGTAGTTCTTTTTATCGAAGTGGCTTTAATGCCGGGCAAAGGACAGCTAACACTTACCGGCCAACTTGGGGACGTGATGAAAGAATCTTGCCAGGCAGCGATGTCCTATATTCGTTCACATTGGAAAAAGCTTGGTCTTACCGAAAACTTTGCTAAAAGCTTAGATATTCATATCCATGTTCCTGAAGGAGCGACTCCTAAAGATGGTCCATCCGCGGGAATTGCCATTGCGACGGCTCTGGTTTCGGCTTTAACTGGGGTGCCGACTCGGCGCGAAGTAGGGATGACGGGAGAAATTACTTTGCGTGGTCGAGTAATTGAGATTGGAGGAGCTAAAGAAAAAGTCATTGCGGCTCATCGCGCTGGACTAAAGATGCTGATTTTACCCAAAGATAATCGAAAAGATTTAGAAGATGTTCCAGCGAGTGTTAAGAAAGATATTAAATTTGTTTTTGTGAAAGAAATTGACGATGTTCTTGAAGTGGCTCTTCGGGCAAAGAAGCCAGCTTTAAGAAAAAAGAAAATTAACGGGGAAAAGAAAGCTACTATTCACGCCTTTGCCGCCTCCTGAAATCTTGCCTTTTCGCCTCAAATAAAGTACAATTTCTTTGTATCGACCCCGTCGTCTAATGGTTTAGGACATTAGGTTCTCATCCTAAAAATTGAGGGTTCGAATCCCTCCGGGGTCACACAGTAAATCTTCCGTTTTTGTAGATGACCTTCTTGTCGCCGTTTTCCAGATAGGCGGTCACAATTCTATCTTCAGTAGAGATGATGTCGGTATGAATAACTGAGTTATTAAAACCCATTTCTTGCCACTTTTTCTTACGAATTCTAGAGATCTCCTCATGGCCAGAATAAGTTTCTTTATAGGAGGAGCCAAGGGCGATGTGGACATTGCCATGCCTACCCCCAAAATTCTCATCATAAAGAGTCTCGGCCATAAATTTGGTGATTCTTGAAAGTCTCACATCTGTTAATGAAAATTCACCTATTTGCTTGGCCCCTTTGACCTTAATCATCTCTCGAAGTATGTTTTCTCCTTTTTTGGCCTCAACACGCGAAACCTTTCCCTTTTTAAACTCAAGTCTTATGTCTTTGATTAAATTGCCGTAGCGGTAGAGGGGAAAATCAAAACTAATTTTTCCCTCAGTTAGCCTGAAATCCGGCGAAATAAAAATCTCAAAGCTGGGGATATTGGCGCCATCTCCACCGGCCCATTTTCTATTTTGGCCGATACCAATGACCAAATCCGTACCCTTTGACTCAAGATGGAGTTTGTTAATTGCTAGTTTATTTAAGTTTGCCTTAACTCTTTCGATTTCTACTTGAACCTGTCTCCATTTTTTAACTGGGTTGGCAAAATCAAGATAGCAAGCTTTAATTATCTGTTGCCAACATTCTTCAAGAGTCAGTTTAGCCTCTTTGGCCATCGCCTCTGTTCCATACAATCCAAGGGTCCAAGTAAATTTTTTGGCCAACTCTTTTTTGTCTTGCCAATCATAGTAGGGTTTAAAGGCTTTATTCCTTTCCATGATTTTTCGGGGATCAACACCTTCAAGTTCGTGTTTATCGGTCTCGGCCAAAATGGTGATCATATGGTCTGCCTGGCGAATCCTGCCTCGATAAAAACTTGCCGGAAAAAATTTGATTTGCTCATCATTAGCCAACTGGAAGAAGCCTTTCATCATTTCATTGGGAACGTACTGTATAATCGGATGGGCACTGGCCTTAAGAACGGTCCGATTTAAAGCGATTAACAAAGGTTTAGCGGCTTCGGGTACCTGGAGGAAAACAACTTCACCTCTTCGTACGCCCTGGCCGCTGTTTAAGGCAAAATTTACCAAGATATTGGCATATCTGGCGAGGATTTCTTCAAGTGGTCGGTAAAACGTTTTCTTCATTTTTTAATGAGGCGATTATAGCATTTCTTCTCGTCTAAATCACACACAAGTCACACACAGCCTCAAAAGACGTCCTCTTACGAGGCTAGAGGTAGAGGTCAAGAGCAACTTCTTTAATTATTGGTGTATCGTCCGTTTGTTCAACAAAAGTTTGATAAGATAACTGGGGATTGGTTTTGGAAAAGAAAACCAGAATGTCATCTGGATGAATCCAGTCTGTAACCCTTTGGCCTAAATAATCTGGATAAGAAGATGGCTGAGTAAACCACGCTCGCAAGACGTCCTCTTTTGAGCCTGCTTTTGAATTAAAGGGGTTTCGGTGAATGTAACTACTCAAATAAAGAAGCTGCTCTTCCGATTCAACCGCGACAGCCTTATAAACATCTTGATATAGAGAACCTACCCGATTATATTTTCTATTGAAAAACATGGTGTATCTGACACCGAAAGAATTCATAAATTTATCAATGCCGTCTGATGATTTTTGTTTAATCAGGAAGTGAAAATGATTTGGCATCAAACAATAGGCCAGTAAAGTAATTTCGTCCGAAAAATTGTTCAATCTCAGCTCTTTTAAAATTCTTTCTCTCTCTTTGTAATTTAAATCTGGATTAGATAAGGTTTGTTGGAGTTTATGTTCGTCTTTAGGCAGAAGGTAAGTTCGAAGGTAGGAAAGAAAAACAGCATAATCTTGTTCGTCTTGGAAAATTAAGCGCTTTTCAACACCACGGTTGTAAATATGATAGTAGCAATTTGGTGAATAAGTTTTTAGGGAGTTTTTGGCAGCCATAATTTTACTATGCCCTAAAACGTTAAGCATTGTCAATAGTTAGTTACGCTCACAAGACGTCCTCTTGCGAGGCTGGTATTGGTATTTTGAATAATTCTCGTATATTATAAAATAATAAATAAAATAAAGTGATGTCTTGGATTAAAAAGTTAGATAAACTTTCCTCCGGAAAGCTCATTTTTATAATCTGTCTTGTTGGTTTTTTCGTCTGGGCAAACGTGCTTTTTAACGGTTTTGTTTGGGATGATGAGGAAGAAATTGTTAACAATAAAATTATCCACAATTGGAGTAATCTTTCTCAAATTATTTCCGGCGGGACTTTTAATACTGGTGGTACGGGAGCTTTATCTGGCTGGTTTTTCCGTCCGGCACGAACTTTGACCCTTATGATTAATTACTCCATTTGGGGCCCGCATGCCTTTGGTTGGCATTTAATACAGGTTTTATTTCATCTGGTCAATACGATTTTAGTTTTTAAAATATTAATCAGACTTTTAGAGAAATCAAGTTACAAGAATCTCCTGGCCGCCATTTTGTCTCTTGTTTTTGTTGTCCACTCTGCTTTAAGCGAAGCTATTGTTTATATAGCGGCTGCCAGTGAAGTCATGTTTACCTTTTGTAACCTCGCTGCTTTTTACTTATTATTGAAAGTCGAAAAGACTCTTTCAACTTGGCGGCGGGCAGCTGGATTCGGACTTCTTCTTTTTACAGCAATGTTGGTCAAAGAGTCTGCCATTATTATGGTCCCGATTATTATTCTTTATCTTTTTCTCTTTCGGATTAAGGAATGGCAGAAATGGTTAAGCGCAATGTTGGTGGTTTTTGTGGGTTATTTTATTCTTAGATTGGTTATCATTCAAACTCCAATTCAACCACTCAAACTTTCCATTATTAGCGAGGCTCCTTTAGTTCATCGCTTACTAACCATGCCTTATATTGTTTTTGGATACCTGAAAATTATTTTTTTCCCTTCCTACTTAGCTATTAGTCAACAACATGTAGTTAGAAGTATATCAATTGATCAATTTTTTCTGCCATTGATGCTAAGCGGTCTATTTTTTGGTCTTTTCTTGTATGCTTCTTTTAGATTTCGTTCCAAGATTATTTTCTTTGGACTGGCTTGGTTTTCTCTTGGATTGGGCCCGATATTAAACATTTTTCCTCTCGATATGACCATCGGGGAAAGATGGCTTTATTTCCCTTTTATTGGGTTAATTATTGCCTTTGCCGGACTTTTTGCTTCTTTGTTGGCTAAATATCCTAAATTTTTAATTTTGATATCATGTTTAGCCTTAATGGTTCCGATTTTAGGAATCCGCACGATTATTCGAAATTTGAACTGGCATGATGGTCTTACCTTATATAGTCATGATCTTCGACTAAATCCAGACAGCTTTGATATTGAAAATAATTTGGGGGTTGAGCTCTTTCGGTACGGTAAGATTCAGGAAGCCAAACCGCATTTTGAAAGGTCACTGAAGTTGAATCCCAAGTGGCACTTTGCCATGAATAATTTGGGAGCAGTCTACCAGCGAGAAGGGAATTATCAAAAAGCGGAAGAGCTTTATCAGAGTGTCCTTAAACAAAGCGATTACTATCTTGCCTATGAAAACCTTGCTTATTTGATACTTGAGACTTCTACCCTCGAGGAAACGATTAATTTTACCAAAGAAGCGGTGGCGAAATTTCCTCAAAATAGCCGACTGAGAGTGGTTTTAGCCTTGGCTTACTACCAAAATAGCCAGTTTAAAGAAGCAGAGATTGAGGCTAAAGAGGCATTTTTTCTTGAGCCTTCGGCCGCAAACCAGACGCTTATAGGAATGATTATAGAAAGAAAGGAAATAAAGCTGGATTGACCCCTTGACAAAGAAATTTACTCGTTGTATGATTTCGCTCTAGAAAGAAAACTTCCTTGCCCAAAATCCTACCACAAAAGTGGTTTTTTTATTTTTATGATTAGTGAAGACAAAGTTTATTTAACCCACGAAGCCTTAGAGGATTTCAAAAAGGAGCTTGAGGCAATGACGCAAACACGTCGGCCTCGGGCAATTGAACGAGTGGCGGAAACTCGAGTCCCAGGGGAGCTTGAGGAAAATAGTGATTACATTCAAGCGAAACAGGATTTGTCCTTTATTGATGGCCGCATTACCGAACTTGAAGAACTGGTAACCAAAGCGGTGTTAATCGATGAGGGACACCAAAACTGCGAAGCGATTAATCTTGGTTGTCGGGTAACGGTTAAAGCTAATGGCGAGAAAAAAGTTTTTCAGTTAGTGGGTGAATGGGAGGCTGATCCAGCCAGTCAAAAAATTTCGCATGAATCACCACTGGGTCAGGCTTTAATCGGTAAGAAAATGGGGGATGAAGTCGAAGTTGAAGCCCCGGCAGGCAAAATCGTCTACGCCATTGTTAGCATTGAATAAATCTCCTCTTTAGGTTATCATAGAGCCATGTTTTGGGCGGATAAAATTACCTCAGAATTTAAAAAGAAAACCTTTCAGCATATTCAGGACATGAAGACTCCTTCAGGCAGGATTCATGTAGGCGCCCTGCGGGGAGTAATTATTCATGATTTAGTTTATAAGGCCTTAATCGATACCGGTTTAAAAGCGGAGTACTCGTACGTTTTTGATGACAATGACCCAATGGACTCACTTCCAGTTTATCTACCAAAGGAAAAGTTTGAAAGATACATGGGTTTTCCTCTTAATAAAGTCCCCTCACCAGGGGCGGGAGGGCAAAATTTTGCCGAGTTTTATGCGTTGGAATTTAAAGAGGTTTTCAACCAGCTTGGAGCAAATCCTGAAATTATCTGGGCAAGTGAGCTTTATAATTCTGGGAAAATGGACGAAGGGATCAAAATTTGTCTTGATAATGCTGAAAAGATTCGCAAAATTTACAAAAGAGTCTCTGGGGCGGATTTACCTTCTGACTGGTTTCCCTTCAGTGTCGTTTGTGAAAAATGCGGGAAAGTGGGAACAACTAGAGTTTACGCTTGGGACGGTAAGGAAGTTTCATATCGATGTCTTCCTAATCTTGTAGAGTGGGCTGGAGGTTGCGGTTTTGAGGGAAAGATTTCTCCATTTGGGGGAACAGGTAAACTTCCCTGGAAGGTTTACTGGGCAGTTAAATGGCAAGCACTTGGGGTGACCATTGAGGGTGCTGGTAAAGACCATATGAGCAAAGGTGGTTCTCACGATATTGCTTCGGCCGTCTGCGAGGAAATACTCAGTTATGAAACTCCATGTCCTGTTCCTTATGAGTTTTTCTTGATTGGCGGTAGAAAAATGTCTTCCTCTAAAGGATTAGGTTCTTCGGCTAAAGAGGTGGCCGAAATTCTTCCTCCTGAACTTTTAAGATTTTTAATGGTTCGTGTGCCGACAATGAGAACCATTGATTTTGCTCCTGGCGGGATGACGATTCCGGATTTATTTGATGAGTATGACCGTTGTGCTAGAGAATGGTTTGAAAAAGGAAGAAAATCTGACTTGGGAAGAATTTTTGAACTTTCGCAAATTAGCCGAGCGCCGAAGAGAGAAATTGTCTTTCCTCGTTTTCGAGATGTGGCTACTTTCATACAAATGCCAGGAGTTGATATTAAAAAACAGTTTCTTGGTGTCAGTCCGGAGATTTTAGAAGAAAGAATGAAATATGCCAAGATTTGGCTGGATGGTTACGCCCCAGCGGATTTTGTTTTTAAGGTTCAAGAAAAGCTGCCTTCACAGGTAAAAGAATTATCTCCTGAGCAGAAAAAATATCTTAGAGAAGTAGCCGAAATTATCCAAAAGGACTGGAAAAATGAAACGAAGTTAGGCTTTGAGCTTTACGAAGCCGCGAAGAAGGTTGGGCTTCCCTCTGTTAAAGCCTTTGAGGCTATTTATCTAGTGCTTTTAGGCAGACCTCATGGCCCTAAAGCCGCTGCCCTTTTACTTTCTCAAGACAAAAAGTTTTTAGGGCAGAGGATAAAAGAGGCGACTCGATGAAAAATTTAGCTAGATTTCTTCTTGAAGCGGGAAAACTTAAGTCTATTGAAAGAACTGGTTGGGTACGCGAAGGAATGCTCAATCCCGAGACAGTGGCTGAGCACTCATGGCGAGTGGCGTTTCTGGCGATGCTTTTAGGTGATGAATTGGATGTAGAGAAAAATAAGCTTATAAAAATGGCTCTTATTCACGACTTGGAAGAGGCAGAGACGCATGATCCAGTCGTCCAAAGAGGCAAAAATCAGGTGGGAAATCATCAGCGAGAAGATGAAGAGTTGGCTATAAAGAGAATGATTTCAGATGTTTCAGGAACAGATGAAGTTTTTAATTTATGGAAAGAGCAGGCGGTGGAGAATTCACCTGGGGCAACGAAAGAAGCGATTATTCTTTACGAGCTGGGAAAAATAGCGACTGCTTGGCAGGCCTTGGAGTATGAACTGGCTGGAGCGGACCCCAGAAAATTAGATGAGTTTTGGGAAAACGCCCACACCCATGTTAAAAAACCAAAAATTCTTGAGCTTTTAAATGAATTAGAAAGTTTGCGGAAGGTATGACTTGCAGTCCAAAATTATCGGCATTTTTAAAGGTAGGTTTTGCCTTTTTTATTTGGAGTCTCTCGGGGCCAATACTCAATCTTTCTTCTTTTAGTGCCATTCAGACTATTTGGGGAATAAGCATTCTTGCTGTGATTTACTTGTTGTTTTATTCTTTCTTTAACTCAAAGATTTCAGAATTAAAAGTTGTTAAACTGAACATGGTTTTACTTATTTTCTTGTTAGCTTCAGGTTTGTCTGGCGTGCTTTGGCTACAATCTCTTACACTTGTACCGATCGCCCAAGCAGTTCTCCTATATAGTGTTGTACCGATTTTTACATTCGTCCTTGGGTTTTTATTTCTAAAAGAAGGTTTACAGCTTGCTAAAGCTTTTGCTTTAACTCTAGGGATAGTAGGGGTGACGATTATCCTTTTAGGAGATTTTGGAAAGCTGACAGTGGGAACTAAATTCTTTTTTGGCACTGTTGCAATTTTGGCTGCAGCTTTTTTAAACGCAATTCAAGCAGTTATTGCTAAAAAATTATCATTAAATTACCCGACGTGGATTACGGTTCTACTTATTATGCTTGCTCAGGTGGTAATTGCAACACCTTTTGCTTTTTCTCAGAAGTGGGAAATTACACCGTTTGCTGTTAGCGGCGTCATCTTTTTAAGTATCTTTAGTTCAATCGTTGCCTTTTTCTTTTATGTAAACGGATTTAAGATACTGAAATCTTCGACAGTCACTCTGGCTGGTTATCTTGAACCTTTTCTGGCGGCGATTTGGGGTTATCTGTTTTTAAGACAAATTGTGACAGCCAATATTTTCCTTGGGGGTATACTAATTTTGGCATCTGGGTATATTGCTGTTCGTAGCGAAGAGAGGTAAAAGATGATTACTCGAGAAGAGGCTTTAGAGTTTTTAAACAAAAAAATCGAAAACAAAAATATCATCAAGCATATGCTGGCTTGCGAGGCGATGATGGGATCGCTGGCGCGAGAACAAACAACATACAACAAAGAACATAGTAGAGAGATAGTTAACGAAGATGAATGGAAACTTGTTGGGTTACTTCATGATGGTGATTATTCGCCAGAAGTGCCGGTGGAAAGACAGGGGATTCAGATAACAGCTTGGCTTAGAGAAAAGGGATACGAAATTCCGGAAAATGTCGCTCAGGCGATGGCGGCGCATAATTGGCACAATAATCAAGTCGAACCAAAGTCAGAGATGGATTGGACACTTTTTTGCGGAGATAGTTTGACTGGTTTAATTGTCGCCGCAACTTTAGTATTGCCTTCAAGAAAATTGTCTGATTTGACGGTTGAAAATGTCCTTAATAGATTTAAGGAAAAAAGTTTTGCCAAAGGGACCAGGCGGGAAGATATTGCTCTTTGTGAGGAAAAACTTGGCATTCCCTTGGAGGAGTTTATCAAAATCACACTTTCTTCAATGCAATCAATTGCTTCAGAGCTTGGGCTGTGATATCCTAAAGTCATGTTAGACATCAAACTTCTTCGAGATGACCCGGAAAGGATTAAAAAAGGAATTGCCTCAAAAAATATTGATCCTAAAATTGTGGATGAGATTTTGTTGGCGGATAGGAAGAGAAGAGAACTTTTGGAAGAAGCGGAAAATTTGCGAGCGCAGAGGAATAAACTAGCCAAACTTGGCAAAGAAACCCCCGAGGCAAAAGAACTTAAGGAGAGATTCAAACTGGTCGAGCAGGAGCTTAAGAAATCTGAAAAAGAATTTCAAGATTTTATGCTCCAACTGCCTAACCTTCCTGCTTCCGATGTCGAAGTGGGTAAAGATGAAAGTGAGAATAAAGTCATTAGAAAGTGGGGAGAACCAGCACATTTTGATTTTTCGCCGAAAGATTATTTAGAAATTGGGGAAAATTTAGATATTATCGATGTCAAACGGGCCTCGAAAGTTTCTGGAGCGCGTTTTGGTTATTTAAAAGGTGAAGCCGCCCTTCTTGAGTTTGCCCTAGTTAATTTGGCTTTAGAAACTTTGGTTAAAGAAGGTTTCGTCCCGGTTGTTCCGCCAGTTTTAATAAAGAAAGAGGTAATGGGCGGGATGGGATACTTGGAACATGGCGGTGAAGAAGATATGTATGTCTTTGATAAAGATAGGCTTGTTTTAGTGGGAACATCCGAGCAATCCCTTGGTCCGATGCACATGGACGAACTTTTGGAGGAAGGAAAACTTCCCTTAAGGTATGTAGGTTTTTCAACTTGTTTTCGGCGAGAAGCGGGTTCGTATGGGAAAGACACAAAAGGGATTTTGCGTGTCCATCAGTTTGACAAAATAGAAATGTTCTCTTTTACAAAACCCGAAGTTTCAGACAGAGAGCATGAGTATTTATTAGCGATGGAGGAAAAAATGGTTCAATTATTGGAGTTACCCTATCAAGTGGTGAAGATGTGCACCGGAGATTTAGGAACGCCGGCGGCGAGGAAATATGACATTGAGTGTTGGATTCCTTCAGAGAAACGTTATCGGGAAACCCACTCCACTTCAACCTGTACCGATTTTCAAGCAAGAAGACTTAATATCCGCTATCAATCATCAATCATCAATCATCAATCATCAATACAGTTTGTACACACCTTAAATGGTACCGCTTTAGCTATCGGCCGGACGATTATTGCTATTTTGGAAAACTATCAACAAAAAGACGGTTCGGTGTTAGTTCCCAAAGCCCTTCAAAAATATACGGGTTTTTCCAAAATCTCTTCAAAGAAATAATTTCCTTCAGGTGAAGTTTGTGCCATAATTGGGTAAGTTATGATAATCAAACCGCCAAGACTTATTTTCGATAATCGTTTCGGCCAGGTTGTTTTTACCTTAAAAGAAACGATCAAGCTCGTTTTTAAGATTTCCCCAGGCTATTTAATTTTGATTTTGGTTTTAAACAGTGTTTGGGGGCTTTCTGTTCTTCCCTCATTTTATTTAGACAAACTAATTTTGGATAAAATTGTCGGCAATATTGGCAATCCGTTTTGGCAAACGGCGTTAAACTTTATCATCGTCTTATTGGTTTTAAGAATAATAGTTGAAGTTGTTAGGAATTTACTTTCAAGAGCTACAGAGTTTTTGCGTTATGCCATTGGGAGAGTCTTTTATGCAAAAATGGAAGTGATGATGAGTAATAAAATTGGTGAATTGGATATTGCCACTTTGGAAAATATCGAATTTAAGAATCGTTTTAATAAGATCGAACAGGAATCTGGTAGAAGGTCTTGGGGTTTGATAATGCCATTTTCTAATATTCCTAATTATTTGGCGGGCCTCATTGGTTCTTTGGGTTTATTGATTTTCTTTAGTCCTTACATTGCATTGGCTGTGTTTGCCTTTTCCTTACCCCAATTTTGGGTTGATTCAAAGTTTATTAAAAAAGAGTATGAGCAACTAACTTTGTTTTCACCTTTATATCGACTTTGGGGTTGGCTCTCGGGGTATTTAACTAGAAATCCAAATTTTCTGGAATTTAAAATCTTAAATCTCTCGCTTTTTCTGTCGCAAAAATTATCAGGGATTCAGAAGAGGATTTACGATCAAGAAATAAATCTAGCCAAATCCAAAGAAATCTATCACGGCCTATTATATTTACCTTCTGCATTACTTGAGGTGGGTTTGTATGTCTGGCTTGTAGTATTGACGCTTACTTTAAAGATTACTGTTGGGTCGCTTCAGATGTATATTCAAGCTTTACGGTCAACTCAGCAAAATCTTGCCGGTCTCGTCTCTTCATTTTTGGAGATTTATGAAAATTATCTTTACGTGGTTGATTTAATCTGGTTTCTTAATCTTAGGCCAGTCATTAATCAAAGTACCGGTAGACGCTTGGCGTCTTTAAATGAGGAAATTCGTTTTGAGCATGTTTGGTTTCGCTATCGAGAAGATACACCTTGGATTTTGAAAGATATTAATCTTACCATTGGGCCGGGTGAAAGATTAGCGATTGTTGGTGAGAACGGCGCCGGGAAATCAACTTTGGTTAAGCTTTTAGCGCGTTTCTATGATCCGCAAAAAGGTGAAATTTTTGTCGGAAAAGAAAATCTCAAAAAAATTAATATCAATAATTGGCATAAGCATTTGGCGATTCTTTTCCAAAAGTTTGAAAGTTATCCCTTCACGGCCAGAGAAAGTGTTGGTTATGGCGATATCGAAAGAGTGGAGAAAATCGCCGAAATTAAAGAGGCAGCTCGCAAAACCGGCATAGATACCTTTATTGACGAACTACCGCTTAAATACGAAAATCCCTTAGCAGTGGATTTTGAAAAGGGAATTGATCTTTCCATTGGCCAGTGGCAAAGGGTTGGTATTTCCCGAATGCTTTTCCGAAAAGGAGCAGAAATGCTTATTCTTGATGAGCCAACTTCCAATATCGACCCCAAAGCCGAAGAGGAAATTTTCAAGAATTTGACAAGAAAAGCCAAGAATAAAATTTTGATTTTTATTTCTCAAAGATTCTCAACCGTAAGACTGGCAGATCAAATTTTGGTTATTGAGAAAGGCAGGATTATAGAACAGGGTTCTCATCAGGAACTAATGAAGGCTGGCGGCGCATACGCTCAGCTTTTTGATCTTCAGGCGAAAGGTTACCAATAGGAATGAAAAAAATTCTTCAAAAATTTTTCCGGGGATATGCGGTTTTGGAAGAGATTAACTCTCCGATTAATGGGAAAATCCAAGTTTGGGAAGATTGGTTTAGCAAGAAAAGATTGGTGGTGAGTGGAATTAGTCAGTCGGGAGAACCGGTAGAGAAGATTTGGAATACAGCAATTAAGCAATTAAGCAATTTAGCTATTAAGAATTGTTTAATTCTTGGTTTGGGCGCTGGTTCGGCGGCAAGACTGATTAGTCAAAAATGGCCGGGAGTAAAAATTATTGGGATTGAAATTGATCCGGAGATGATTAGGTTGGGGAAGAAATATTTCGGTCTAGTAGAGGTTGAGAATTTAGAGGTGAAGATAGAGGATGCCCTTTCTTGCTCTAATGACCCGCCTGCCGGCGAGGCAGGTTTATATCATGATAGCAGAAAATTTGACTTGGTACTCGTTGATTTGTATTTAGGAGACCAGGTGCCAGCCGGTGCAGAAACTGATGAATTTATAAAAAGAATCCAGAAATGTCTTTCTTCAAAGGGGATAGTGATTTTTAATCGTTTATATTACGAAAAGAAAAAAGAAAAAACGGATAAATTTGGTGAAAAATTGGAAAAAATTTTTGCGAAAATTGAGGCTAAAAAAACATCAACAAACAAATTATTTTTGTGCCAAAAGTAAGACCCAAATTGATAGTTTCGAAGCAAGGTATTTTTCTTGACTTTGTTTGTATAAAGTATTCAATATAAATATTAGAAAGGAGCTGTCCATGGCCAAAAAGAGAAAGAAGAGAAAGTAAGACTTCGTTTTTGAAGATCTTCAAACCTAAGAAGCCAGCCTCAAAAAGCTGGTTTTTTAGTTCAAAAAAAGGTATAATTTTAAGATATGCTAGGTATCCTGTCTCGCCTTCTCGACTCCAACGAAAAAGAAATCGAGCGTCTTCGGCAAATGGCCGAGAAAATTAATTCCTATGAGGGCGAGATTAAAAAATTAAAAGATAAAGATTTCTTGGCTAAAACAGCCAATTTCAAAGAAAGAATTGCCTCGGGTACTTCTTTAGGAGAGGTTCTTCCTGAAGCCTTTGCTCTGGCTCGTGAAGCCGCAGTGCGCGGAATTGGTCAAAGGCCCTTCGATGTTCAGCTTATGGCGGCGTCGGCCTTATTTGAGGGAAAAATTGCGGAGCAGAAAACCGGTGAGGGAAAAACTCTTTCGGCTGTCCCGGCGCTTTATCTTCGGGCCTTGGCAGGCAAAGGGGCGCATTTGGTGACGGTTAATGATTATTTGGCCCGCCGCGATACTGGTTGGAACGGTCAAATCTTTCACATTTTGGGCCTTAAAGTGGCTTGCATTATCCATGAGCAGGCTTTTTTATTTGATCCGGAATTTACCGATAAAGAAGCGACAGAATGGCGCTTAATGCACCTTAAGCCCATCTCGCGTCAGGAGGCCTATCAGGCTGATATTACTTATGGGACGAATAATGAATTTGGTTTTGATTATCTGCGGGATAATATGGTTGGTACGCTTTCAGAGATGGCGCAGCGTGGCCATTATTTCGCGATTGTCGATGAGGTTGACTCAATTTTAATTGACGAGGCGCGAACACCTCTTATTATCTCAGCCCCTGACACCGAACCGACGAAAAAATATTATGAATTTGCCAAGCTAGTCGATAGACTCTCTTCCGAGACCGACTATCAGATTGACGAAAAATTAAAAACAGCAAATTTAACCGAACATGGTGTAAAGAAAATAGAGAAAATGCTTGGGGTTGATAACCTTTACGAAAAAGATTTTGAGACCATCCATCATGTCGAAAATGCTCTTCGTGCCAGAACACTTTTTATCCGAGATAAAGATTATGTGGTGCGTGAGGACCAGGTAGTTATCGTCGATGAATTCACCGGGCGGTTGATGTTTGGCCGCCGATGGTCAGAGGGTTTGCATCAAGCAGTAGAGGCCAAGGAAGGGGTTCAGATTCAGCAGGAATCAAGAACGCTGGCGACAGTGTCTTTTCAGAACTACTTTAGGATGTATGAATTTTTGGCCGGTATGACTGGAACAGCGGCCACAGAAGCGGAGGAGTTTCATAAAATCTACAACCTTGAGACGTTGGTTCTTCCCACCAACAAACCAATGATTCGTAAAGACCACCCGGATGTCATCTATAAAACCCAGCGGGCCAAATATGCGGCCGTGGTCGCCGAAATTGAAGACTGTTTTAAGCGGGGCCAGCCGGTTTTAGTGGGAACGACTTCGATTGAAAAAAATGAGATTATTTCCGACTTTTTAAATCATAAGAAAGTCCCCCATCAGGTTTTAAATGCCAAACAGCACGAAAGGGAAGCTTTAATCTTATCCGAAGCGGGTAAAAAAGGCGCTGTAACCGTGGCGACTAACATGGCTGGTCGGGGAGTCGATATTGTTTTGGGGGGCAAACACCTAGAGAAATGGGAGACAGAGGATGAGAGGCAGCGGCAAAAGT
>Ga0256868_10001170_pt1 | contig 14587 bp, 14 predicted proteins | sample RVTome_13_FD_187341 | JGI IMG/M metagenome (GOLD analysis project Ga0256868, IMG submission 187341) | Soil microbial communities from uranium-contaminated site in the Upper Colorado River Basin, Wyoming, United States - RVT92D227 HiSeq ... | reverse complement strand
AAATCTATTTGGACCGTTTAATGAAGACCCATGATGCGATCGAGGGACTTAAAGCCTTCTTAGATAAGCGAAAACCCACCTGGAAAGATAACTGATCCAAAGGGGAGGCCTCTTTGGCTTCCCCAACCCATCTTTTCTCCTTCCAACTAATTCTAAAAAAACAAACAAAAAACAAACAGATTGACGACCATGGGCCCATCTGTTAGAATTTTTGAAATTTTAGAAACTCTTAGAAATATTTTAACAGAATGCTGAAGGGGGACATTCCCCTGTTACTCCTGCGAAAGCTGGATTCCTGCTTCAGCAGGAATGACGTCTTTGAAAAGCGGCCTGTTAATTTCGTAAGGTGGGAAGGTGAGACTAAAGGATAAAAAGGCGATTATAACGGGAGCAGGGCAGGGGATCGGTCGGAGCATTGCATTGAAGATGGCCCAAGAAGGAGCGAATGTGGTTATTGCTGAGATGAATGCTGATACCGGAGCTCAGACCGCCAAAGAGGTAGAGGCTCTGGGCAGAAGGGCTCTTTTTATTTCTGTCGATGTTGCCAATCAAAAGCAGGTTCAGGGCATGGTGGATCAGGTATTGAAGGCTTGGAAGAGGATCGATATTCTGGTGAACAATGCTGGTTTTGATCGACCGGGTAGCCTCTTGAAGGTGAAAGAAGAGGATTGGGATGCGGTACTGGGAGTTCACCTGAAGGGGACTTTGAACTGTATCCAGGCTGTTGCTCCCCACATGATTGAGAATAGTTATGGAAAGATCCTCAACCTCTCCTCTGTTTGGGGGAAAAGAGGAGCGGTATCAGAGATCAGTTACAGTTCTGCGAAAGCAGGAATAATCGGTTTGACGAAGAGCGTGGCCAGGGAACTAGGCCGGTATCAGATCAATGTCAACGCGGTTTTACCGGGATTGATCTTGACACCTACCATCGCCAAGATGGCTGAAAAATATCAAAACATGATCATTGAAAATACCCCTTTAAAACGAATGGGCAAACCTGAAGAAGTGGCCAATGTGGTGGCTTTTTTGGCATCGGATGAGGCGAGTTTCATGACCGGAGCTACGGTGGAGGTCTCCGGTGGGTGGAATATGTAGATTTCAAATCACGAATTTACAAATGATAGCGATTTTACCGAATTGGGTTTTATTCGTTACATTCGTTGCCATTCGCTTTTTTCGCAATTTAGCATTCGAGCTTAAAGGAGTGTAGACCTATGAATGATATCGAACAACAGAGAGAACGTTGGAGAACAAAAGCCAGAGAAGTCGCCAAGAATGTTGTCGCCCCGCGGGCATCAGAGATCGATGCCGAGGGCGAATTTGCTTGGGATCTTGCCGAGGTGTATTCCAATTATGGTTTTTTAAGCCTCCTCATCCCAAAGGAGTATGGAGGAATGGATACAGATATTACTTCTTTCTGTATAGTGGTTGAAGAGATTGCAAACATCTGTGCCTCTTCTGCCCTCCTCGTGATCGTTCAGGCGGTGGGGACAATGCCTGTAGTTTTAGGAGGAACCAGTGAACTGAAGGAGAAGGTGTTACCAAGATTGGCCAGAGAGAAGGGTCTGATTTGTTTTTGTTTGACCGAACCTGAGTCAGGTTCGGATGCGGCTTCTGTCCGAACCAAAGCTGAATTAAAAGGTGACCATTATGTGATCAACGGAAGGAAATGTTTCATTACGAACGGTGGAGTAGCTGATTTCTATACTGTCTTCGCCACCACTCAACCTGGTAAAAGAACAGAAGGGATTACAGGCTTTGTGATCGAAAAGGGAACCCCTGGTCTTACTGTTGGAAAAACTGAGGAGAAAATGGGGATTCGAGGATCGAATACAACAGAGGTGATTTTAGAAGATATAAAGGTGCCGATCTCTCAACGTATCGGTGATGAAAGTGGAGGCTGGTGGCAAATGATGAGGACGCTGAATCGATCCAGGCCGGCCATTGGTGCCCAGGCCGTAGGTTTGGCCCAGGGCGCTTTGGACTATCTTGTCCACTTCATTAAGGGAAAGGGTGGGGCTAAGGAGAAGAAAGATAGCTTGGGAGTTCAATGCATGTTGGCGGATATGGCTGTGGAGATTGAGGCGGCTCGAGCTTTGGTTTATAAATCAGCGAATATGATAGATGAAAAGGTGAAAGGCACTCCGGTTCAGATGTTCTCTGCCATGTCCAAATACTTCGCTTCCGATGTGGCCATGAAAGTGACGACCGATGCTGTCCAGATCTTGCAATGGCAAGGTCTTACCAGGAATCATCCGGTGGAAAGGATGATGAGAGATGCGAAGGTCATCCAGATTTTTGAAGGAACGAATCAAATCCAGAGGATGGTGGTGGCCCATACGCTCTTAAAATCGAAATAAACGAATCACTTGAATTTAGGAGTTGAGGAATTTCGGAATTGAATGATTCTCAAATTCCAAGGTTTCTAAAATTCCTCAATTTATTAACCCCAAAATTCTTAAACAAATATATTTGAAATATTTTTGATTCTACCCACTGCATATTCCCCTCCCACGAGGAGACTGTGTTGTAATCATGATAAAGGGTAGATACGGGCGGAACAGGCAGTCAAGCTCCTCAGTTTTAGAATGCGGTCATTTAGAATTATGGGTAATCGAGCCTCTTGCAAATGCATCTTTTTATGGGCTTACAGCTTAGTAGCTGACCGATAAAGGGTTTTCGCTCTAAAGCTTCGTTACCTGACCGTCTGTTCCGTCTTCCAACGGAAGTGGTCCCTCGTTAATCACGACACAGTCCCATCTAGGGAAAGGGGAGGGGGGCGTTCGAATTGGCAGGAAAGGGGTAACTATGCCTATTAATGTCCACATTCATAAAACTCATCGTCAATTTACCAATGGCTTGGAGGTGGTAGCGGTAGAGGGAAGAACAGTGGGTGAATGTCTGAACCAGCTCATCAAGCAGTTCCCTGGAATGGAGAAGGCTCTGTTTGCCAAAAAAGATAAACTGCAAAACGTTGTTGAAGTTTTTGTAAATCATGCCACCGCATACCCCAATGAACTTGCTCAACCCGTTAAGCATGGTGACACAATTCACCTGGTCGTGATGCTCGCTGGAGGATAAACTGATTTTACCCCAGCAGCAGGAGAACACGGCCTTTGGCCGTGGAGGAGGGCGCCATTGTGTGCCGTGGAGCTTCACTCTAATGCGGCAGCCTCTCTTCGAGCGGCAGTGATTTTCTCAGCGGCCGTTTTCTTTTTCAAGACACTCACCCGGTCCGCCTCCACATAATCCACGGCTTTGACTTCACAAAAACGGACGCACTGCGGATCTCCGTCACAGAGATCGCACTTAAAATTCTTTCTGTCAATGACGTTGAAATTCATGGCGCCGAAGGGACAGACCGCCACGCAGGAACGGCAGCCAATGCATACGTTGTGATTCACCATCACCCGACTGAGTTTTTCATCCCGGGTAATGGCCTTCACGGGGCAAATGATCATACAGGGAGCATCCTGACACTGTTGGCAGGACATGGGGATATAAAGCCCTTCTGACTCCCATTTCATAATTTTTATCCGGCTTCGATGAGCATTCGATACGCCGTCATGGAAAACCGAGCAGACGAGCTCACAAAGCCTACAGCCGGTGCACTTTTCGGGACTGATCGCCAAAACTTTACCCATAGGTTCCATTCACTCTCTCCTTTTAAGTTAATAAACGAATGAGTCGAATGATACTGAATTCAACGAATCAAGATTCGATTCATTCGCTGTCATTCGCTAAATTCGCTTTGTCTTACAGCAGGTGAGATGGTTCCTTTTCCAGGCCAAGCCTCTCGAGCGTTTCCGGCTTCGGGACGCCATCCCGATCAAGGCCCTTGTATTCATAAAATTCATCAACCATCTTCTTGAATTTTTCTCGATCGATGGCCATGCCGACGACGTCGGGTGCGCCCCTTCGGACGGGTTCATCGAAGTAGCGGTGATTGAGCATATCGCCCTTTTTGAGGTCTTCTCTCTGTAGACCTTCGCGGAGATTGAAGAGCCGCTCGATCATGTTACACCGCTCAGCAATGTCCCAAATTTCCCGAGGGGTAACCTCCAGGCCGGTATTGTAGTAGAGAACTCTGGACCAATCTTCAAAATTAGGAAGCGTCGCACCCAAGAAGACGGTGTGATACTTACAGATCCCAAGGCAATCCACTGCCATATAGCAGTTCTCATGCCAGAAGACCTGCCACGGCTTGCCAACGTATTCCGTATGTTCCGAACTCAATGGCCCATCGTAAGGCACCGGGCTGCTGTAGATTTTTCTCATCACTTCTTGCGGCAAATGGTAGAGGTCAATGGCCGGACGGCTTCTCAAATGGTCTGAGCCGCGGGAAGCAGTAGCAATATTCAGTGCAAGGGCGGGAGTTGCCCGTTCATCAGAGTGAAGATTGTTTACCCCTTTTACCTGAATCAGATAGTCAAAAGAATTCTTTCCAATCTTCTCGGAGGCGATGATTCCTCCCTCAGCCAAGACATTACCCAACCAGCCCTTTCTAAAACAGATACGCTCAATCATCTCCAGGAGTGCCTCACTGCTGCCAAACCGCAATTCAAGGCCATCCGTCTCTTTGTTGGTAAGAATTCCCAGCTCATAGAGCTCCATTGCCCAGGAGATAATGCTTCCGATTTCCAGATTATCCACACCCCACTGATTAACCAGGTGATTCGCCACTAACAGGTTTTCCAGGCTTGGGATATCCGGTTCTGAGGAAAAAGCGCCCTGGGACGTATATTCCGGACCCTCATCATATTTTCCCGCATAAGGTCCGGTAGGAATTTTATACTTGGCCCGACAGTGGACCTGGCAACCAAAGCAGCCCGACATATGGTTGGGTCCTATCGTCTCTGTAGCGTTTTCATCAATTGATTCCGGCTCAATTTCATCACAGTAGAGCATTTGGTTATACTGAAAGTTCCTGGTTCGGACACCACCCCAGGAGTTGGTGGCACCCCAAATAAAGGGGGTACCGAGGGTCCCCTGGGTTTGATTAACCTTAGCGCTCGTAATTTGGTCAATAAAGCGTTTGTTGTAATCGAGGGCTTCCTTGGGATAGGCGATTTTTATATCCATGGTTCCGCGGGCAGCAATGGCCTTGAGGTTTTTTGAGCCCATGACCGCTCCCATTCCGGTTCTTCCGCCGGAATTTTTAATTCCGGTCATCACGTTGGCATACCTGACGAGATTTTCACCCGCCTGACCGATGACCAAACTTTTGACATCCTCATCTCCCAACTCTTCCCGGATGGTCCATTGGGTCTCTGTGACTGTTTTTCCCCAAATGTTCTTGGCATCACGGATCTCAATTTTGCCATTGTGGATCCATAGGTAGACGGGTTTTGCTGCTTTACCCTTGATGACAAGATGATGAAAACCTGCCCAGGCTAACTCAGGAGCAAAGAAACCTCCCATGTTACAGCTTCCCAACATTCCCCCCAGTGGGGATTTAGCCATCACATGAGTTCTGGCAGTAGCTGAAGCCAAGGTAGCAGTAAGGATTCCGCCGCTTACCATGAGCGTATTGTCAGGACCAAGGGGGTCACACCCTTTCTTTGTATGATTATAAAGCAGATAAGCATCCAGCCCTCGGCCTCCCAAGAGTTTTTTCCGCATATCGAGCGGAATAGGCCTGATTTCTACTTTGCCTGTGGAAAGATCAATATATGCTATCTTCCTATTTAGGGCCATCTTTCTTTTCCTCCTTCATTTTTCTTTGGAACGCCTCTTCCGCTAACCTTTTGGTTACATCCCATACCGGGCCCCTGATGCGGGGAAAACCATCCTTGACCCAGGCTATACGATATTCCATGCCACAAGTAGGACATTTCACTTGATTTGCTCCACGTTCCGGCTGAAGTCTTCCCATACAACTGGGATTATGACATCTCACCTGACCATAGGTACGAGTCCCTCGTAGGCTCTCAGCGGTTGAAAGTCCTTCTTTCTCGTTTCCCATGTTGACCTCCTTTGTGAATACCAATGATGAATGATGTAGGGGTTACAGAATTCCTCCCCTTTGAGAGCAATGTTCACAATAGTGAACGACTGAAGCAGATTAATTAATTCGTAAGCAAATAAATAAAGCACATTTCTTTCTTTGTCAAGAACGAACTTTATCTTTATGTAACCCCTCCGTGATGGAGGCGAAAGGCTGATCCCCGCCACGGAAAACGGAGGCATTCCATCTCTCTTGCAAAGTCAAGTTCACAGTAGTGAACAAATGAAACATGCCTGGAATAAGCGACAGTAGTTTATTGGGCTTATTGGGTTTGTTGGGTTAACGCAAGTAGCCCAAAGAACCCAGGCAACCCAAGTAACATGAGGAACCAAGGATTCTACGAACAGGTCTAAATGGTTTTTAGTTACCTTCCCTGTTTTATGAGATCGGCAAGCTTGTTGGCGGCTTCTCGTCTTTTGGGAATGTTCGTCTTGTCCGCATCCGTAAAAGAGATGGCCTTGACCTCACAGAAACGAACGCACTGGGGATCTCCATCGCAGTAATTGCACTTCACCGTGACCCGTTCCTGCACATCAAAGAACGGATGGCCAAAGGGGCAGGCAATGATGCAGGTCCTGCATCCGATGCACCGTTTTTTATCGATGGTCACCCGGTTATTATTTTCAGGCTCCCTGTGGCAGGCTTTGGTCGGGCATACCTCCACGCAATAGGCTTGTTCACAGTGATTGCAAGTTATAGGGAGGTACAACCCCACATCCTCCCACTTGATGACTTTGACGCGGGAGCGGCTTGGATTGCTTGCGCCTGTTTGAAACACCGAGCAAACCATCTCACACTGTCGACAACCCGTACACCTCTCATGATCCACTGCCAATACCTTCTCAGGCATTGAAAAACTCCTCATCACTCCCGCCATAACGACCTTCTCATGTAGTGATCAACCCTTTCCGAAGGCCCTGGTGTTTACGCCGATTTTAATCAATCGAACCATAGGAGGTTGTTCTTTTACCCCCTGGGCAAGGACCTCCAATCGAAGGGAGAATCCTCCGATTAACAGAAATAGGCCAGCAGCTATTAAAAGAATGGGATGCCTTAAAAAATGGGCATATGAAAATAAGGCGATGCCCCCGCAGATAAGCCATCCTATTTCTCTTAATATAAAATGAACCACAGGGTCTGTTTCTCGATTGCCTTTCCGGTAAACCATAAAGTAGAGAGCAAGCACAAAACACTCCACGAGAATCAGTATTTGTCCAAAACAGACCCAAAGATCTGTCATCTTATAGAACCATTCTCCACGTGGGACAAAGTATCCATATCCCATGGTGGAGAAGATGAGGACCATTGTCCCTGTGGAGAGAGCAGAAATAAAGAACAGGATCGGAAGACAGGGAGTGTTCCAGAGGGGCACATATTTGACTGATTTCAGGAGAACACCCGTATAGAGGGCGGTTGCCAAGGCGAAAACAAGACTGAGGATCTCCAAGGCCAGCCAAGGGGCTGGTCTTTGGGTGAATACAGTTGGATAAAAAAAGGAAATCACCAAGATGGCTAATCCGAGAATGATAAAGGTGGAAAGAATAAGAAACCCCCGGGCTACCCAAGAGGTTTTTGGATTGAGGCAGGCGTAAAGGAATCTTCTTCTTATTCCAAGATCCAGAATGAGGAAAGGGGCGCCTATGGCAGCAAGAATAGGTCCCCCCAAGAGGGCAAATTTGGCAATATCAATAGAAGAACCCGAGACTTGAATCACCATGGAGGGATTCTCAAGCCAATGTGTGAACATCCCCACCACAAACGATCCTGCCCCCATACCCGCCATATAAAGATAGATGGCAATCTCCCACCGCCACTCCCTCTGGGGTCGTTGAAATTTGGGGTTTCGAATGGAAAGTGTGGATTCAGTAATCATACAAGTGTCATGTCTCAGAAATTACTTTAAAGACTCCTTTGGATTATGAACCCTGCATCAAGAGTTCTCCATAGTGAACAAGCAGTCTTCGTGGAGAGGATAGCACATCAATCTTTCTTGTCAAGTATTTTGATATAACTATAATAGGTTATGTTGACATAAATCAATAAACCTGCTAAGTTGGTTCAAAAATGTGTTCAGCAAGTTGAACAATGAAAAAAATGAATTACTCTGCACCGTCCGTAAAAAAGGCCTTTAGAATCTTGCAGACCATTTCCGATTCCCAAGACGGTTTCGGGATCAGCGAGATCGCGAAACAATTGAAAATCGGAAAAAGCACGGTCCACGGGATCGCGGCTGCTTTAGAAGAGTTGGGTCTTCTGGTGAGGGATCCTCTTCACAAGAGATATCAGTTGGGATATTCCCTTTTGGAACTCAGTCGCAAGTTCTATAAGAGAGTGGCATTGAGGGATATCGCAAGAATCCCCATGGAAAGGTTGATGGAGAAGGTTGAGGAGACCGTATTTTTAGGAATCATGAATGGAGATCACATCACCATCCTGGATGTGGTGGAATCGCATAATGAAATAAAGATCACCTCGCCCCCCGGGACGAGGCTTCCACTTCTGGCCGGGGCAACAGGAAAGGTCTTTCTCGCCCACATTGGAGAGAAGAAGAGCAAAGAAATTGTCCGAAAAATGAGGTTGGTTCGCTATACCTCTAAAACTAAGATGGAGACAAAACAATTTCTCAAAGAGGTGGAGGAAACGAAGAAGAGGGGTTATGCGATTGATGATGAAGAATATCTTCCTGGTGTAAGAGCTGTTGCCGCCCCCGTTGAAACGGCTTCACTTCCTCCGGCTGCAATCTGGGTAGTGGGATTCATTTCAAGCTTCAACGATCAGAAGATGGAGAAGGTTACCTTGGAGATTCGGAAGACTGCCCAAGAGATTAATCGTTCCTTAAAAGACCACGGCAGGTGAGAGGGGAGAAATGGTTTAGGAAGGAGACAAAGATTGAAGGATCCTGAGGATGTCATTTCCCACTTCATCTGTTTTTGAATGGCCGCCAAGATCCAAGGTTCTCACCTTTTTCTCAAATAAATTTTTCTTAACGGCTTTATATAAGAGGTGGGCTGCTTCCCTCTCGTCCAAATAGTCCAACATCATCTTTGCCGTTAGAATGGCAGCAACGGGGTTAGCCATTCCTTTTCCAGCGATATCCGGACCAGAACCATGAACCGGATCAAAAAGCCCTGGATAGGATTTGTCCTTTGGATTGAAACTGGCTCCAGGGGCTAATCCCAAACCTCCTGTCACAGAAGCAGTGAGGTCTGAAAGAATGTCTGCAAAGAGGTTGGAAGCTACGATGACATCGTAAGCTTTTGGATTTCGAACCACATCCATACAGGCGGCATCGATCAGTTTAGATTCGGTTCGAATCTCTGGGAATCGGGAAGAGACTTCCGCAAAAATCCGGTCCCAGAGGACCATTCCGTAGCGCTGGGCATTTGATTTGGTGACAGAGGTAACCTTTTTTCTTCCTTTTCCTTTCGCATATTCAAAAGCGAAGGTAATAATTCTCTCTATCCCCTTTCTTGTGAAAAGCCCGCTCTGGACAGCCAATTCTCTTTTCCCAACCCCAACGATTCCTCCAATGTTTGAATATTCACCTTCGGTATTTTCCCGAATGACCACAATATCGATTTCTTCCGCAGAAATATTTACCAATGGGGAATCAATCCCTTGAAAGAGATAGACAGGCCTCAGACCGACATAGAGGTCAAATCCCATCTTGATGGGAAGGAGAAGTCCATGGAGGGTAATATCATCGGGGAGTCTTGGATCGCCGACGGCTCCCAGGTAAATGGCATCGAACTTCTTCAGAATCTCCAGACCTTCTTCGGGCATCATCTTGCCATGCTGAAGATAGTACTCAGTGCTCCAAGGAAAATATTCAAATTGAAATTGAATATTTTTGAGGATTTCAGAAAGGGTTTCTAAACACTTAATCCCTTCTGAAATTACCTCTGTTCCAATTCCATCACCAGGAATGACTGCGATCCGATGAATTCTTTTCAAATTAAAGAATAACCTCCAAAGAACCCCCTAATTATTTTCATTGTTAGAGAGTGATCGATCCGTCACGGGCGATTAGGGAGAAATTAATTTGCCCACCGCAATATTTAGGGGAGCTCTTCTGCGGCTTGCAAATTGGGCGGCCACGGAGGGCCGCCCCTACAAAAATAACATAGGAAGGAGCTATTTTTTCCTAATTTTTATGTATTGGAAGCCAGCAACGATGATGAGCAACCCCAAGCCAATCAGGTCTGTGATCCATCCCGGTTTGATCAATAACAGAGCTCCGATAATCAGGATGCCACGTTCTACCCAGGCTGCTCTTCTTAGTAGCCATCCTTGGACACCCGCTCCCAGCGCTAAGGTTCCCAATAAACCTGTTATGATGGCAAGGGTAATTTCTGTCGGGCTTCCGACAAGAACCATGGCAGGGCCAAAGACAAACATATAAGGAATAACAAATCCAGCCAATGCAAATTTCATTCCCAGCCACCCTACATTCCATGTCTTCGCATTGGCAATCGCTGCTGCAGCAAAGGCAGCCAGAGCTACCGGAGGAGTAAGTGCTGAAAGACAAGCGAAATAGAAGATGAAGAGGTGAGCAGCAATGGCTGGAACTTTAAGCTGGATGAGGGCAGGAGCGAGAACAGAGGCCGAAATCGCATAGGCTGCTGTGGTGGGCATTCCCATCCCAAGGATGATGGCAATGATCATAGTGAAGAACAGAGCTAAAATTAGGTTTCCTCCAGAATAGTTGATGATGATCATTGCGAATTTCATTCCCAAACCAGTCTGTGTAAGAACGCCGACAATGATACCAGCCGCAGCACAGGTCGCGGCAATCTCAATTGAACCTCTTGCTCCCTTGGCAAGGGTCTCTAAAATGCCCCTTATCCCGAGTCGGCTCGCCTTTCTCACCCAACTCACAATGATGAGGGAGATGATTGCATAGATTGCAGATCGATAAGGAGAATACATTAAAACCATCAAGGAGACCAAAAGAACCACGATGGGTACGAGGAGATATCCCTTCTCTCCCATTATCCTTTTAAAAACAGGAAGTTCCTCCCGTTTCATGCCTCTTAGCCCTTGAGAGGCGGAATAGAAATCAATCATCCAATATGCAGCGGTATAATACATCAGAGCTGGGATCACGGCAGCCAAGGCCACCTGGGAGTAGGGAACACCCAAAATCTCTGCCATGAGAAAGGCTCCAGCGCCCATGACCGGAGGCATGATCTGCCCACCAGTGGAATTCATAGCCTCTATGGCTCCGGCTGCGGTAGCCCGAAAACCGCTCGCCTTCATCAAAGGGATATTGAAGACTCCATCTACAACGACATTGGCCACAGACGAACCTGAAGCTGTTCCGATAATAGCGCTTGAAATGATGGAGACCTTGCCAGGACCTCCCCTAAGACGGCCTGCTGCGCAGCGGGCAAAATCAACAAAGAACTTTCCTGCCCCTGATGCTTCCACAAAAGCTCCGAAGAGAACGAAGAGAAAGATATAGTGGGCAGAAGCGAGAATGGGAAGGCTCAAAATGCCATCCAGACTGAAGAGGTAAGTTATCATCCTCTGCCACGAGTATCCCCTGTGATAAAAAAGTCCAGGCATGTAATTGCCAAAGTACCCATAGAGAATAAAAATCCCGCATAAAATGGCGAGAGGTAATCCGGTCGTCCGCCTTGTCATCTCAATCACAGCAATCACGAATAGGAAAGAAAATATAAAATCAAGAGTATTGGGGACGACTCCCACCCGGTAGATCCATTCGTCGAATTCAATAAAAATGTAGAACGCGGGAGCAACAATAAGGAGGACAAAAAAGTAATCTAAATAATGAATTCGATCTCTGGGCGCCTTTCGCCACCCGGGGATCAGGGCAAAAATCAAAACGCCCGCGAAGACGACGTGCATGGTTCTGAAGTACCAGGGATCGATTGCCCGGATGGTCAATACATAAATGTGGAAAAGGCTCATCGCAAGACCAATAATAAATGTCGCTACGTATAGCGGGCCCTTCAACTCCCTCCCTGGAGAGATTTCAATGTCCTTGATGTGCATCTCCTCAAGTTTCTTTTCGACCTCTTTTATATCGACGACCTTTTCCTCATTCATTTCTTTTCTCCCCTCTCTTTAGAGGTTCATTAAGGGTTCTAAAAAAATGCGGATGGCCATGACCACGGCTCATCCGCACTGTTCTTCTTTTAACTCATGATCAGGAGCATCTGCGGCCTCACTTCAGAATGAGTTGGTCGGGAAGCTTAATCCCCTTCTCTTTATAGTATCTTACCGCACCGGGGTGAAGAGGAATGGGACTTGTTACAATCGGTTCTGGTTTCGTTTCTTTTGCTGACCCATGGGAAGCAATGAGGATGTCCACATTTTCAAAGGTCTTCTTTACAACCTCGTAAACAAAATCATCCGGGGCATCTTTGTGAACGGTCATGTAATTCCACACCGTAATCGTTTCCACATCATTATCTTTGTTGCTTTTATAAAATCCTTTTGGAATGACTCCTGTTGCAAAGAGAGGGTTTTTGGCGATGAACTTTTCTGCATCGGCCTTGGAAATTGGAAGGATATTGATGTCATGGGTCACCTCAATTTCTGAAATGACTACCCAAGGCAGCCCCACCGATTGACCATTGGCATCAAGCATTCCATCTTTTAGTTGAGAGTTGAGGTCCGCCGATCCGGCGTTCGCAATCCTTCCTGGTTTTATGCCTGCTGCTTCAAAGATTTTTGGCCAATAAGTGGCAGGCGTCCCACCTATGGGGCCTACTCCAACACTTTTCCCATTCAGGTCGTGTATGCTCTTAATTCCAGTTTTCTTTAGGGCATACATCTGGAAATAGGTGGCGTACATGGGAAAGATAACCCTCGGATTTTGATGTTTCTTTCCCTTTGCCCAACCCTCTCCTGTCCATCCTTCCCATACGGGACCTGCCGTGACCATACCAAAATCAAGTTGTTTAGCATCGACCAACTGGGTGTTGTGAACGGGCCCTCCTGTTACTTCAACATTTCCAGGAATTCCCATCTTATCGTGGAGTAACCTGGCGAACCCTCCACCCCAGATATAGTAGGTTCCTCCAACCGGAGCTGCTCCAATGGTGACTGACTTTGGCCATCCGGGTTTCACCTGGGCTTCACCCGTAGAGAGTGAAAGGAAGATCGTAATAGCAACAATAACTAAAATGGTTAAGAACCGCTTCATCGTAGACACCTCCTTTTATTTTTGTTCAGGGAAAAGAAAACTAAACATACGTCCTCGAAGAGCTTAGCTAACAAAAAATATGTTTAGATATTAAGCAATAGACAAAAATCACCTCCCCCCTGATTTTTAAGTCTCAATCGTTCTACCATTTCAAGCTTTTATTGTCAATAAAAACATCTTTGTTTTATTTTACAAGGCAGGTAATATCTAGAAGGAAACCTGAATACTTTCGAATACACGTAAGACCGAAAGGATATGTGAAGCTAACTAATTTCTTCTTGTATTTAAGATAAAAGATCTTATAATACTTTGGAATTTATCGAGCATTTGTTGTAGGAATAATGGTCTGTTCTCCGAAAAGGGGTGAAAAATGGAAAATCAAAAGTCGAAGTGGGTGGCTACCGACTGTACCATCTGCTACCACAGTTGTGGAATGAGCGTATTGGTGGAAGACGGACGAATCAAGAAAGTTGAAGGACTCAAAGATCATCCCCTGAACAAAGGCCGACTCTTTCCTAAAGGGGAGAAGGCCAAGGTGGCGCTCTAAAGCTTCTCCAATTCACCCATCCTCCCGGTTGGATCTATCAACTCGATTTTTTCAAAACTTTTGAGATATTAAAAGAGAGGTAGTTCAATGGCAGAAGAAAAGGGAAAAGTGAACATTTTTGAAGGGACGATGGCTCACATGACCTATCTCCAGATTGAGGAGGCCGCAAGAGAAGGGACCTCCGTGCTCTTTCCCATAGGGGTGATTGAAGAACATGGCCCGCATCTGCCATTAGCCGTTGATGTCTACGGATCTTATCTTCAATCAAGGGGGGTTAAATCCGAACTGGAGAGGAAAGGGATCAAGTCTTTGATCGCTCCTCCTTTTTATTGGGGCATCAACGTTGCAACAGGTTCGTTTGGAGGTTCCTTCAAGGTAGTCGGTCAAGACGGAACGGCCGGCAGGAGGCAGCAAGGGAATGATCATTCTCATCCCTTGTTTGGCAAGTTCATCGGTGAGTTGCTGCCACTTCACCCCCGCTTCGATTCTCACCCTGCGGTTGTCTCCGTCGATCTCCAGAACCTTTTTCATCCGGGTGAGGTCGAGGACGATCCCCCACTGCTTTGGAATGGCCGCCCCGCTGAAATGGACGTCGGAACTGACCGGCACCACGGGGATGGCGCTCCCATTGGCGAGCTGGATAACCTTTGCGACCTCATGGGCATCTTTTGGCTTCACGACGTAGCTTGGTGCCCCTACCGGTGTAAGGCTGGAGTCGGCAGCGTATTTGCTGAGGACGATCGGGTCGTCGGAAAAATTTCCACTCCCCACGATTTCTGATAGCTTTTCTTTTATGCTCATCGTCCGATCCCCCATAAAAAATGTCATGCTGAACTTGTTTCAGCATCTAAACAAATAT
>Ga0256868_10001169_pt1 | contig 14594 bp, 9 predicted proteins | sample RVTome_13_FD_187341 | JGI IMG/M metagenome (GOLD analysis project Ga0256868, IMG submission 187341) | Soil microbial communities from uranium-contaminated site in the Upper Colorado River Basin, Wyoming, United States - RVT92D227 HiSeq ... | reverse complement strand
TGATGGATGCGGTGGACACGTTTATACCGGAGCCGGTTCGGGAGATAGACAAGCCGTTTTTGCTGCCGGTGGAGGATGTGTTTACGATCTCGGGACGTGGGACGGTGGTGACGGGGCGAGCGGAGCGAGGGGTGATCAAGGTGGGTGAGGAGGTGGAGGTAGTGGGGATACGGCCGACGATCAAGACGGTCTGTACGGGGGTGGAGATGTTTCGTAAGACCCTGGATCAGGGGCAGGCGGGGGACAATATAGGAGTACTTCTTCGTGGGGTGAAGCGTGAGGAGGTGGAGCGGGGTCAGGTGGTCTCGAAGCCTGGTTCGATTACGCCGCATCGGAAGTTTAAGGCGGAGGCGTATATCTTGACGAAGGAGGAGGGGGGTCGGCACACGCCGTTTTTTAATGGGTATCGGCCTCAGTTTTATTTTCGGACGACGGATGTGACGGGGGTGGCGGTGTTGCCGGAGGGGGTGGAGATGGTGATGCCTGGGGACAATGTGGCGTTGACGGTGGAGTTGATCACTCCGATAGCGATGGAGAAGGAGTTAAGGTTTGCGATTCGGGAGGGGGGTCGTACGGTAGGCGCAGGCGTCATCAGTGATGTCCTTGAATAGAGGAGAGGAATTTTTCGTATTCGGGGTAGGGGTATTCGATGAGGAATATTTTAACTTTGTCTTGTACAGAGTGTAAGCGGAGAAACTATTCTACGACAAAGAATAAACGGACCACTCCAGATAAGTTGGAGTTCAAGAAATACTGCAGATTCTGTCGCAAACATACTGTCCATAAAGAGACGAAGTAATGGGAGTGAGTAAATACAGGCCAGTAGCTCTAACGGATAGAGCACCGGACTCCAAATCCGGGTGATGGGGGTTCAAATCCCTCCTGGCCTGCCAGGTACCATATGAGATATATGGTAGATCACGAATCTTACATGGTTCATGGCTATCGTGTGACTTCAGGAACAAATAAGATGGAATTTTCAATTAAAGAGAAGTTTGAAATTGCAAAACAGTTTTTAAGGGAGGTTAGAACCGAATTAAAAAAGGTGACCTGGCCTTCGAGGAAGGATACCCTTTCTGGAACCCTTGTTGTTTTGGTAGCTGTTTTTATCATTGCCATCTTTTTAGGAATTGTTGATTCAGGCCTGTCGAGTTTCATCAAAGAGTTGCTAAAGATGGCAACCAGTTAACAAGGAGTGGCGTTTAGAATTATGGCAAAACAGTGGTATGTCGTCCACACGTATTCGGGCTTCGAAAATAGGGCGAAGCAAAATTTAGAAGAACGAATTAGAAATCTCGGGAAGGGAGATTTTTTTTCGACCATTTTAGTCCCCACAGAAACTGTAGTGGAGTTGGTAAAAGGGAAAAGAAAGACCTCTCAAAGAAAGATCTTTCCCGGATATATATTAGTGAAAATGGAATTGAACGAGGAGACGTGGCATATCGTTAAGGACACCCCAAAGATCACAGGTTTTGCCGGCGATGGTACCAAACCGGTCCCTATCTCAGAAGGCGAGGTTGAAGATATTTTGTCTCAAATGAAAGAGGGTATTTCGAAGGCAAAGCCAAAAGTTTCTTTTAGCGTGGGAGATAGTGTTAGGGTGATCGATGGTCCATTTGTTAATTTTATTGGGACCATTGAAGAGGTCAAACCTGAAAAAAGAAAATTAAAAGTATTGGTTTCTATCTTTGGAAGAGCAACTCCAGTGGAACTGGATTTTCTCCAAGTAGAAAAGAATTAATGATCCTCATTTGAGGAGTGGAAAATGGCAAAAAAAATAGCAGTAATGGTGAAACTTCAAATTCAAGCAGGCCAAGCCAACCCTTCTCCTCCGGTCGGGCCAGCTCTAGGACAGCACGGAGTTAACATCATGGAGTTTTGTAAAGCCTTTAATGCCCGGACCCAAGGACAGGAAGGGATGGTTATTCCAGTGGTCATCACTATCTACTCCGATCGATCCTTCAACTTCGTGACCAAAACTCCGCCGGCTTCCATCCTTTTAAAGAAGGCAGCCAAGATTGTGAAAGGGTCTGGGGAACCTAATCGCAACAAGGTGGGCCAGGTAACCGGAGACCAAATTCGAGAAATTGCACAGATTAAATTCAAAGATCTTAATGCGGTGGATATAGAGGGGGCGATCCGGACGATCGAAGGGACGGCAAAAAGCCTGGGACTGGAGATTGTATAAGAGAAGATTATGGCGAAAAGAGGGAAAAAATATTTAGAGGCAAAAGGGAAAGTTGATCGAAGCAAGCGGTACGAACTGGAGGTGGGGTTAAAACTTCTTTTGGAGACGGCTTACGCCAAATTTGATGAAGGAGTGGATCTTGCTATCCGTCTTGGGGTAGATCCCAAGAAAGCAGACCAGATGGTGCGAGGAACCGTTGTCCTTCCTAATGGAACTGGCAAGAAGGTCCGGGTATTGGTCTTTGGCAAAGGTCAGAAAGAGAAAGAGGCATTGGACGCAGGTGCCGATTTTGTAGGAGCGGAAGACCTTATCGAGAAAATTTCAAAAGGGTGGATAGAGTTTGATAAAGCAATAGCCACTCCGGACATGATGGGTTTGGTCAGTAAATTGGGGAAGATTTTGGGGCCTCGTGGATTGATGCCTAATCCCAAGGTGGGAACCGTCACCTTTGATTTAGAAAGGGCAATCAAAGAGATCAAAGCAGGTAAGGTGGAGTTTAAAGTTGAAAAGGCAGGAGTTGTTCATGTTCCTGTTGGGAAGGTCTCTTTTGGGTTTGGTCGGTTATTAGAAAATATCAAAGCACTCCTGGAAATGATCAGCAGGGCGAAGCCACCGACCAGTAAAGGGATCTATTTGAGGAGTATTGCCTTATCAACCACTATGGGGCCTGGAATCAAGATTGATCCACTTGATGTCCGAAGCGTACTGAAGTCTTAGGAGAGGAAACGGGATTCATCCGGGGAGGTAAAGGTCATTGAATCGGAAAGAAAAAGAACAAACATTATCAAATCTTAGTGAAAAAGTAAAAGGATTTCAGGCTGCTATCCTGACCAATTATCGGGGCCTTAATGTTGGACAAATGAATCATTTGAGACAACGATTGAGGGAAGAGAAGATCTCCTACCATGTAGTAAAAAATACTTTGATGAAATTGGCCTCAAAAGGGACTGATTTAGAAAAATTGGATAACTATTTCGAAGGCCCCACGGCCATAGCCATTTCTTATGGGGATCCTATTCTTCTGGCAAAGATTTTATCGGAATTCATTAAAACACAACCTTCCCTCGAAATCAAAGCTGGTTTAGTTCAAGGGAGGGTGGCATCTCCTGAAGAGGTCAAAGCCCTTGCAACCATGCCTTCCCGAGAGGTGCTTTTAGCTCAAATCCTTGGAGGAATTCAGGGGCCAGCCAATCAACTCGGAGCGGTCATCTATAATGCAATCCAACAAGTACTTGGAATCATTCAGGCCCGTGCCGATCAGCTCGCAAATTCGAGTGTCGAGGGTGGAACGTAGAAGGTAGAAAGTGGGATGTGGAAGGTAGAAATTGGAAAGTGGAGACTAATTTTCTTGGCACCACTCTCCACCTTCAACTCTCTACTTTCTAATTTATAATTATAAATAGGAGGATTTTCCACATGGTAGATATTCAAAAAATTGCTGAAGAAATCGGTAGTCTGACTTTATTGGAAGCGCGTGATTTGGTAAAGGCCCTGGAGGAAAAGTTGGGAATTAAAGCTGGCACACCAATGGCGATGGCAGCAATGCCAGTGGCTGGGGCTGCAATGGGAGCGGAAGCTGCTCCGGTTGAAGAAAAGACAGAATTTGATGTCGTCCTAACAGGTTTTGGCGATAAGAAGATCCAGGTGATTAAGGTGGTCAGGGAACTGACCGGGCTGGGTTTGAAAGAAGCCAAAGACCTTGTCGAAGGTGTCCCCAAGCCTGTCAAAGAGGGGGTTTCGAAAGAAGAAGCCGCAACGATGAAGAAAAAGCTTGAAGAGGCTGGAGGGACAGTCGAAATTAAGTAGAGAAAAAATCAGAAGTGTTGAGGAATATTGGTGTCTCTTCCCAGAAGGACAAAGCAAATTTAAGTGGCAGTCCGAAAGGGAGGGGATTTTCTATTTAAGGAAATTTCAGAAAAAGTATGGAAATCTCTGAAGAGAGCATACAGTAGCTTATAAGAGCTCTCTTAAAGGAGAGGAGTCATTATGGCCAGTGTTGTCCCTGTTTATCGAAGATATCGTAAGAACTTTTCAAAAATTAAAGAGATGTTAGAAATCTCCAATTTGATCGACGTCCAGAAAAGGTCTTATGAACAATTTCTTCAAGCCAATGTGGATCCGGACAAACGGGAGCCCATTGGACTTCATGCGGTCTTTAAAACTGTCTTCCCGATAAAAGATTTTTATGAAACTGCTTCTCTCGAATTTGTCAATTACCGTCTTACCGAGCCGAAATATAATGTCGAGGAATGTTTATTAAGAGGCATGACTTATGCGGCACCCATCAAGGTGACCGTTCGCTTAGTCGTTTGGGATGTGAACGAGGAGACCAAAGCCAAGAGCATCAAAGCTGTCAAAGAACAAGAAGTCTATTTTGGTGAAATCCCTCTCATGACTGAAAATGGAACGTTTATTGTGAACGGGACGGAGAGGGTGATCGTCAGTCAACTTCATCGATCCCCTGGGGTCTTTTTTGATCAGGACCAAATCAAACCCCACAGTGGCGGAAAGGTCTTCTATTATGCCCGTATCATTCCCTACCGTGGATCTTGGATTGACTTCGAATTTGATCAGAAAGATCTCCTCCATGTTCGGATCGACCGACGCCGAAAGATTCCTGTCACGGTCCTCCTTCGAGCTCTCAAATACACTGGAGAAGAACTTTTAAATTACTTCTACTATAAGGAGAAGGTTCTCATCCGGAGAGGGAAATTCCAAAAGGAGATTTCGAAAGAGGTGTTGGTGGGGCAGAAGGCAACCTCTGATATCTTGGATCCGGAAACCCATAAGATCATCCTGAAGAAACATCGTCGAATTACAGAAGACTCTTTTAATAAATTGGAGTTGGCCAAGATCAATACCATCTCGGTGGAAGTCCAGGATTTAATTGGACGGTATTTGGCGAAGGATGTAGTGGATCCTGAAACCGGAGAAGTGATTGCTGAATGTAATGACGAGGTCACAGAAAAACTTCTGGACGTAATGAAAGAGAGGAAGATTGAATCCTTCGAAATCCTCTTCATTGACAACATCAATGTCAGCTCTTCCCTGCGGGATACATTGGTAGTGGATAAAATCGGATTGACTCAAGAGGAGAAAGAGAAATTACCCGTTCTTGAATCCGGTAAATCGCTCCGTGAGAAGGAATCCGAAAGGGCATTGATTGACATTTATAAAAGGCTTCGTCCTGGAGATCCTCCTACCATTGAAACTGCCCTTGGCCTTTTCTTCAATCTTTTCTTCAATCCTGAGCGCTACGATCTCTCCAAAGTGGGAAGGATGAAGTTGAACCATAAACTTGGTTTAAAGGGAAATCCTCCTAATGTGTTGGTTTTTACCGAGAGGTGGAAGAAAGAGGCCCTCCATGCTGGAGCGACCTTTGCAGGGGGGAGAGAACTGGTCGATCGTATCTTGGGAGGATGGCTCGATTTTGATGAAGCGATTGCTACTCCGGAAATGGCTGAGGAGATTCAACGTGCCTCCAAGATCCTACACCCCATTGGGCTGATGCCCTCCATCAAGGAGGGAACGATTACGGATGATGTTCAAGGGAAGGTTCGGAAGATTCTCGAAGATGAGAAGACCACTTTAAGGAAAAGAGATATCCTTGAAGTCGTCAAGTACCTGATTAAATTGAAAGATGGCCAGGGTGCGGTTGATGATATTGACCATTTGGGGAATCGTCGAGTCAAGACGGTTGGGGAGCTTTTAGAGAATCAGTATCACATCGGATTAGTGAGGATCGAGAGGGCGATCAAGGAGCGAATGAGCCTTCAAGACGTTGAGACCTTGATGCCCCATGATCTCATCAACTCAAAACCCCTTTCAGCCGTCATCAAAGAGTTTTTCGGCTCCAGTCAGCTTTCCCAATTTATGGATCAGACCAACCCTCTTTCAGAGATCACCCACAAGCGGCGGCTTTCTGCCTTGGGTCCTGGAGGTCTCACCCGAGAAAGGGCAGGGTTTGAGGTGAGGGACGTCCATCCCACTCATTATGGCCGAATCTGCCCAATCGAGACCCCTGAAGGGCCAAACATTGGCTTGATCACTTCTCTCAGCACCTATGCCCGGGTCAATGAGTATGGATTTATTGAGACTCCTTATCGGGAAGTGATCAATGGAAAAGTGACCAACAATATCCGATACCTCTTCGCACTGGACGAGGAAGAGGAAATTGATGAGCAGAAACCCGCCATCGCTCAAGCCAATGCCCCCTTAGATAAAGAAGGGAGGTTTACAGCTCCCCTTATTTCCGCACGGCGAGGAGGGGAATTTGTGATGGTGAAACCCGAAGAAATTCGATATATGGATGTTTCTCCAAAACAATTGGTGAGCGTTGCCACCTCTCTCATTCCCTTTTTAGAGAACGACGATGCAAACCGAGCCCTCATGGGATCGAATATGCAACGTCAGGCCGTTCCGCTTCTCAAGACCGATGCCCCGCTGATCGGGACGGGAATGGAAGCCACAGTGGCGAGAGATTCTGGCGTGACGATAGTGGCCAAAAGGGATGGTATGGTGGAAGATGTGGATGCTTCACGAATCGTCATCCGTGCTGATGAGGAGGGTCAGAAAGAGGACGATCCTGGAGTCGATATTTATACTTTGATCAAATACAGACGGTCCAATCAGAATACCTGTATCAATCAAAGACCTATCGTCCATATCGGGGAGCACGTGAAGAAGGGTGAGGTAATAGCTGATGGGCCAGCGACCGATATGGGAGAGCTGGCCTTGGGGAGAAATGTCCTGGTTGGCTTTATGCCCTGGGGAGGATATAATTTTGAGGACTCCATCCTCATCAGCGAAAAATTATTAAAAGAAGATACCTACACCTCGATCCATATCGAAGAATTGGAATGTATGGCTCGTGACACCAAATTGGGAAAAGAGGAGATCTCCTGTGATATTCCCAACGCAGGGGAGGAAGCCTTGAAGGATCTGGATGAAAGCGGCATCATCCGTATTGGAGCTGAAGTGAAGCCAGGTGACATTCTCGTTGGAAAAGTGACTCCCAAAGGGGAAACCCAACTCTCTCCAGAAGAGAAACTCCTTCGGGCCATCTTCGGTGAAAAAGCAGGAGATGTTCGGGATACTTCATTAAGGGTTCCCCACGGGATTGAAGGAATCGTGATCGATGCAAAGGTTTTCTCCCGGAAAGGACAGGAGAGGGACGAGAGGACGAAAGCGATCGAGGATCAAGAGAAGGCGAGGTTGTTAAAAAATCAAGCGGATGAGATCCGAATCATTCAAAACAGTACACGGAGGAAGGTCGGGAAATATCTGATCGGTAAACGAACTGCCCATAAAATTGGTGATGAGAAGAAAAACCGCATCTATTTGGAGGCCAAAGAACGGATCAAGGAAGAACATCTTCTTGCCATTCCTTTCGATCGACTCAAGGAGATTGATGTCATCGAAGGGAAGAGAGTTCTTACTGACGTTCAACGTTTTCTCGACCGTGGAGAACTCCAAATCAATGTGGTCAAGGGAGTTTTTGGAGATAAATTGGCTAAATTGAAGAGAGGTGATGAACTGGCTCCGGGTGTCATCAAGACCGTCAAGGTCTACATCGCCATGAAGCGGAAGCTTTCTGTCGGGGATAAAATGTCCGGACGTCATGGGAACAAAGGGATCATCTCCCGAGTGCTTCCTGATGAGGACATGCCGTACTTAGAGGATGGAACACCGGTCGAAATCATCCTCAATCCATTAGGAGTTCCATCACGAATGAACGTGGGCCAAATTCTTGAGACCCACTTAGGATGGGCTGCCAAGGGCCTAGGGTGGGTGATTGAAGAATATTTACAGAAGCATTTCAACCCTAAATTGCTTCGAAGGAGAATCAAAGAGATCTATTCTTCAAAAGAGGTGAATGAATATTTAGAACAAGCGACAGACGAGGAGATTATTGAGTTGGCTCGAAGGTTGGGTAAGGGAATTTTTGTCTCGGTCCCTGTTTTCGATGGAGCCTCGGAAGAAGAAATTAAAGGCCTTTTAAAGAAAGCCGGGCTTCCTACCACCGGACAAACCATCCTTTATGACGGTAGGACTGGAGAACCTTTCCACCAGAAGGTGACGGTAGGTTACATGTACCTCCTCAAATTGCACCACCTGGTAGACGACAAGATTCATGCCCGGTCCATCGGCCCCTATTCTTTGGTGACTCAACAACCGTTGGGGGGTAAAGCTCAGTTTGGAGGGCAACGGTTAGGTGAGATGGAGGTTTGGGCATTAGAGGCCTATGGGGCGGCCCACTCCTTACAGGAATTCTTAACCGTGAAATCGGACGATGTAGCGGGGAGGACTCGGGTCTATGAAGCAATCGTCAAAGGGGAACACGCCTTGGAGCCCGGGCTGCCGGAGTCGTTTAACGTATTAGTCAAAGAGTTGCAGAGCCTTTGTTTAGACACTGAATTGATGGAAGAAAAAAGGGAAGAAATTTAGCGGAGAGTAGAGAGTAGAATGGGGAAGGTAGTTAAAACCACTTTCCACTTTCGACATTCCACTTTCGGAACAAAGGAGGAAGACTTTGGAAGATTATCTATCATTCTTTGAGAAGGGGAAAAGTCCGATTAGCTATAATGCCATTCGGATCTCCATCGCCTCTCCAGAAAAGATCGAATCGTGGTCCCACGGGGAAGTGAAGAAGCCGGAGACCATTAACTATCGGACTTTCAAACCAGAAAAAGATGGGCTCTTCTGTGCCAAAATCTTTGGTCCCACCAAAGATTATGAGTGCAATTGCGGTAAATACAAGCGGATGAAACATCGAGGCATTGTCTGCGAGAAGTGTGGGGTGGAAGTCATCCAATCCAAGGTTCGCAGGGAGAGAATGGGGCATATCCGATTGGCCACCCCAGTGGCTCATATCTGGTTTCTTAAAAGCATACCGAGTAAGATTGGAATCCTTTCGGATATGACGCTGAGAGAATTAGAACGGATTCTCTATTTCGAAGCCTATCTCGTCCTCGATGGGAAGAAAACGCCTCTGAAGAAGGGTGAAATCCTTTCTGAAGACCGATACCGTGAAGCCAGGGAGAAATATGGGGATGAATTTGTGGCCACTCAAGGAGCGGATGCGATTCGAGAGCTGATGAGAAACACCAACGTGAAAGAACTTTCACAGAAGCTCCGGACAGAAATGAAAGAGACGACCTCGGAGGCCAAAAAAAAGCGCTTAGCCAAGCGATTAAAAATTATTGAATCCTTTTTAGAGTCCGGAAATAAACCGGAATGGATGATTTTAGAAGTGATTCCTGTCATCCCGCCTGATCTTCGTCCCCTTGTCCCTTTAGATGGAGGTCGTTTTGCCACCTCCGATCTCAACGACCTTTATCGGAGAGTGATCAATCGAAACAACCGTCTCAAACGGCTTCTCGAATTAAATGCACCAGAGATCATCATCCGTAATGAGAAACGAATGCTCCAGGAAGCCGTGGATGCCCTGTTTGATAATGGAAAAAGAGGCAGGACGATCTTAGGGGCAAATAAAAAGCCTCTTAAATCGTTGAGCGATATGCTTAGAGGAAAGCAGGGCCGTTTCCGGCAGAACCTTTTAGGGAAGCGGGTGGATTATTCTGGTCGTTCGGTGATCGTCGTCGGCCCCGAGCTGAAATTACATCAGTGCGGACTTCCCAAGAAGATGGCCCTCGAGCTATTTAAACCCTTCATCTATCACCGTTTGGAAGAGAAAGGGTTAGTGACGACGATCAAGAGCGCCAAGAAGATGTTGGAGAAGGAGAGGCCTGAGGTCTGGGATGTTTTGGACGAAGTGATCCGTGAACATCCCGTGATGCTTAACCGTGCTCCAACCCTTCACCGTCTGGGTATTCAGGCCTTCGAACCTGTTTTGATTGAGGGCAAGGCCATTCAACTCCACCCATTGGTCTGTGCCGCTTTCAATGCAGATTTTGATGGGGATCAGATGGCGGTCCATGTCCCCCTCTCAGTAGAGGCACAATCAGAGGCGAGGATTTTGATGATGTCCACCAATAATATCCTTTCCCCTGCCAATGGGAAACCCATCATTATCCCCACCCAAGACATTGTTCTGGGAATTTATTACATGACCAGGGAGCGTCCCTTTGTCAAGGGGGAAGGGAAGGTGTTTTCAAACCCAGAAGAAGTCCGCATTGCTTATGATACCCATGAAATCGACCTCCATGCACGGATGAAGGTCCGTTTGAATGGGGAACTCGTCGAGACAACCGTAGGTCGGATCCTTCTCAAAGAGATTCTTCCTGAGGAGATCCCATTTCGATTGGTCAACAAGGTAATGAAGAAGAGTGAGCTTGCCAATCTCATCGACTATTGCTACCGGTTTGGGGGAGAAAAGAAGACGGTCCTTCTCTCCGATCGGTTGAAGGGTTTGGGTTATCATTATGCGACGTTGGCTGGGATTTCCATCTCCCTTGATGACATGCTGATTCCCTCCAATAAGGGGAAACTCCTCCAAGAAGCCCAGAAGGAGATTGAGAGGGTTCAAGAACAATATACAGATGGATTGATTACGGATGGAGAGCGATACAATAAAGTCATCGACATCTGGGCTCAGGTCACTGAAAATATTGCGGAGGTGATGTTGAGGGAACTGGGGAGTGAGGAGGTGATGGCCCCTTCCGGAGAGAAACAGACCACCGAGAGTTTAAACCCCATTTACATCATGGCCGACTCTGGAGCTCGGGGCAGTGCCCAACAGGTGCGACAATTAGCCGGGATGCGGGGTTTGATGGCCAAGCCTTCTGGGGAGATCATCGAAACTCCTATCACCGCGAACTTTCGTGAAGGTCTGACAGTTCTGCAGTACTTCATCTCAACCCATGGAGCTCGAAAGGGACTTGCGGATACGGCACTAAAAACAGCCAATGCGGGATATCTCACCCGACGATTGGTGGATGTCGCTCAGGATGTAGTCATCAGGGAGAATGACTGTGGTACCCTGGATGGGATAGAAGTCGAATCGCTCGTCGAGGGAGGGGAGATCATCGAATCGATGAGAGAACGGATTCTTGGCCGTGTGGCCTTGGAAGAAATCCGGGATCCTTTTTCCAATGAGGTGATCGTCAAAGGGAATGGAGAAATTGATGAGACCTTGGCCGATCGCATTGAGGATACTGGAATTGATAAGGTGAAGATTCGATCGGTGCTCACCTGCAAATCGAGACGAGGTGTCTGTGCCCTCTGTTACGGAAGGGATTTGGCCCGAGGGAGATTGGTCAATATGGGGGAGGCGATCGGCATCATCGCTGCCCAATCCATCGGTGAGCCGGGGACCCAGTTAACGATGAGGACATTCCACATCGGTGGAACAGCCAGCCGACGAGCGGAGCAGACCACATTGGAATGTCGGATTGATGGGAGGGTTAAATTCATCAATCTCAAAAGCGTCAAGAACCGCGAAGGGAACCTGATCGTCATGAACCGAAATGGGGAGATTGCCATCTTAGACGAAAGCGGAAGAGAACGAAGACGTTATTCCGTGATTTATGGAGCTAAGTTGAAGGTCAAGGATGGACAAAAGGTAAAGGAAGGGGAAATCCTGGCCGAATGGGATCCTTACTCCATCCCCGTGTTGACAGAAGTCTCAGGAAGGGTAAAATTTGGGGATATCATCGAAGGGGCGACGATGCAGGAACAGGTGGATGAATTTACCGGCCTTTCCAGAAAAGTGATCACCGAATCAAAAGACTCAGAGCTTCGGCCAAGGATATCCATCAAGGATGAGAAAAGCAGGACCATGAATCTTCCTGGATCTACCTCCCAGGCTCGGTATCTCCTGCCGGTTGGAGCGAATATATTCATCTCCGAAGGAGATATGGTGGAAGCCGGGGACGTGATCGTGAAGATCCCGCGAGAAACAACGAAAACAAAGGACATCACAGGAGGTCTTCCCCGGGTGGCTGAACTTTTTGAAGCCAGAAAGCCTAAAGAGTATGCTTTGATCAGCGACATTGATGGGATGGTCGAATTTGGAAAGGACCTCAAGGGGAAGAGGAAGGTGGTCATTCGGCCCGATGTGGGCGAATCCAAGGAATACATGATTCCCAGGGGGAAACATGTCAGCGTCCATGAAGGTGATTTGGTCAAGGCAGGGGATGCCTTAATGGACGGCCCTTCCAATCCTCACGATATTTTGAGGGTATTAGGGGATAAGGCTTTGGCACGGTATTTAGTGGATGAAATTCAGGAGGTTTATAAACTCCAAGGAGTGAAGATCAATGATAAACATATCGAGGTCATCGTCCGCCAGATGCTCAAGAGGGTGAAGGTAAGAGAGGTTGGAGACACTCATTTCTTAGTGGATGACCAAGTGGAAAAATTCGTTTTTGAAGAAGAGAATGCACGAGTCATGAGGGAGGGAGGGAAACCGGCTGTTGGGGAGCCTCTCTTTTTGGGAATTACAAAGGCTTCTCTCATCACGGAAAGTTTTTTCTCCGCCGCATCCTTCCAAGAAACTACGAAGGTACTCACTCAAGCCGCCGTGGCAGGGAAGGTGGATTATTTAACAGGATTGAAGGAGAATGTCATCTTGGGACGTCTGATTCCTGCGGGAACCGGTGTCTCCAAGTATAAGCAATTAGAACTTTGGGTGGAGGGATATACGGGAGAAGAAATGACTCCTACGGATGGAGAAGCGATGTCCACTGAAAGCGCAGCGTAGTCCCAGGTAAATCATTCAAAGTAAAAGAAAAGGCTCATTCTGGAAGCTGCCAGAATGGGCCTTTTTATTAAACCCGCACCTGAAAACCCCGTCCTGTGGACGGGGATGAAAGGTGTGTCTGCCGAAGACAGAAAAAAGCAAACCAGATGCTGAAACAAGTTCAGCATGACGTAAGGGTTCGGTTCTTGTCTTTTTGTCATCCCGAACTTGTTTCGGGATCTCTGTTTTAGGTTTAGGAATTTATGTTGTAAAGCCCCGCCCTGTGGGCGGGGTTATTTACTCATGATGAAGGTTTTGATATGGTGGATCAAGTTTTTTGTCTTTAAATTATTGAAATCAGTGCAGTTTTAGCTCTTTCTCTAATTCTCTTATCTTCCCTCCCAATGCTTCAATCTTCTGAAACTGTTCGGAAAATATAGAATGTCCAAGTCCTATTGCCTTTTGGAAAGGCTGTTGTTAATATATCTCTCAATAAAAAGAACATATGGAGGGTTTTATGGCAGGTGGATTAAAGGGTCAGGTTGCAATCGTGACAGGTGGCGGGCGGGGTTTTGGCAGAGCAATTGCGAAGAGGTTTGCTACAGAGGGAGCGAAGGTTCTAATTACCGCGCGCTCTCAAAACCAACTCGATGAAACGGTCGGACAAATCCACGTCTTGGGCGGTGAAGCTATTGCCGTCGCAGGTGATGTTTCCAACCGTGAGGACGTTTCACGGGTTGTCAGCACAGCTGAAGAACGGTTTGGACAGGTAACATTAATGGTGAACAACGCTGGCGTCTCAGGGCCATTTGGGCCAATCTGGTTTGTCGATCCTGACGCCTGGTGGGATACCCAGGCTGTGCACGTTCGCGGCATGCTTCTATACACCAGGGCAGTGCTTCCTGGCATGATTAAATGCAGGGCTGGGCGCATTATCACTGTCTCCGCCCTTGCGGCGACAAGGGTTGAACAAAACATGTCCGCCTATGCCGTTGCGAAATCCGCCCAAGTGCGTTTCACCGAGCACTTAGAGTTAGAGGTCAAAGAATATGGCATCAAGGCTTTTGCCATTGAACCGGGCTTTGTCTTCACCGATCTGGCGAAAGGGACCCTCGCTAATCCAGACGCCCAGCGCTGGAGGCCTGGGATGGTAGATCGAATAAGCCGACTGAAAGAGGAATCTGACCCAACCATTGGTTTGGAGAAGTGCGCAGAACTTTGCTACAATCTCGCATCCGGCCAGTGTGACGTCTTGTCAGGCCAGTATATCGACATCAGAGAAGATTTGGATGAGAAGCTGCGTCAGGCCAAATCCCTGTCTGGGTCAGGCTAACCTGAACGCCCCAGGATCGTTCATGTATACACGGACAGCTAAGACATCACCTCCCCCTAGCCCTCCGAAGCTGTGAAAAAATTGGGAATGTCGGTCGGCCAGGAATATCTTCAAAGTTTTACAATTGCGGTCGTTTAGAAGGTAGAAGTAATAAGACTCTCTAAGTAGTAACGATTATTGAATATTTTCATTGTGAATAGTTAGCATAGAAATGTACCGCTGTAAAACTTTTCCGATATCCCTGCCCGCCCTCCTAACCTGAATCTTTTTTTCACACCTTCTCCCCCTTGAAGGGGAGGGTGGGGTGGGGGAAGCAAAAGGAGAACGCTATGGCCATTGGTGACCGAATAGACAGCTTGGAAAAACGTGTAGAGGAACTGACGAATCAGATCGGTATATTGGAAGATACGCTTGCCATCAGAAACCTTCAG
>Ga0256868_10001165_pt1 | contig 14607 bp, 12 predicted proteins | sample RVTome_13_FD_187341 | JGI IMG/M metagenome (GOLD analysis project Ga0256868, IMG submission 187341) | Soil microbial communities from uranium-contaminated site in the Upper Colorado River Basin, Wyoming, United States - RVT92D227 HiSeq ... | reverse complement strand
ATTTGGGTTTGGTGAGGAATTTGAAGATTTCTTTGATCTTAATCAACTTGGCGCAATCATCCCAAAAGGAATTTCATTAAGACCTATGAAGGGGAATCCTCCTCCCCGAATTTTTGAGACAGAAGGAGGAATCATCAATTCTATTGGACTTCAGAACCCTGGTTTCCAAGAGTTTATCAAAAATAAATTATCCTATTATAAGGATTTAAGAACCCATCTGATCATCAACTTTTTTGGGAATACTCAAAAAGAATATATTGAATTGGCAAGGCGGTTTGATGGCGTTCCTGGCATTTCAGGCCTTGAGATGAATATCTCCTGCCCCAATGTCAAAAGGGGTGGGATTGTTTTTGGCGTCGACCCACGCATGGCCTACCGCCTTGTCCAAGCAGTAAGAAAAGCAACCACACTCACTTTGATCGTAAAATTATCACCCAATGTGACGGACATTGCTTTAATGGCGAAGAGTGTCGAGGAAGGAGGAGCAGATGCTGTCTCCCTTGTGAATACCTTCAGGGCTATGGCCGTTAATATCCATACCCGAAAGCCAGAATTGGGAAATGTGATTGGGGGCCTCTCAGGCCCAGCTATTAAACCCATTGCGTTAAGAATGGTTTGGGAGGTCAGTCAGGCAGTTCACATCCCTATTGTTGGGATGGGGGGCATTATGAGTGCCGAAGATGCGATTGAATTCATTCTGGTGGGGGCTTCGGCGATCCAGATTGGAACCGCTAATTTAATTGATCCGAAAACAGGTGTAAAAGTTATCCATGGGATAAGGAAATATCTCATCCGAAACAAAATAAGCCATATTCAGAAACTAATTGGCGCTTTCCGATAAAAACGGCCGCCTGATTCATCCCTACTAATTAGAAGAATCAGGAGGCCCTTTTCTTATGAGTTTTAAGAATAGTAGCTCCTCAAACATGGTCTTTAAGGATTTTAGGCGAGATAAAAATGAGCAAGTCCCTCCTTGTATCCTCCTTTACCTCCCTCTTGAATAGCCATCCCAATAACGGTATTTTACCGAAGAGAGGAACACCTTCGGCCCCTTCATTCTTTTCCCTCGAATAGACCCCGGCAATGACAACAATTGCGTTGTCCTTTACTAACACTTCGGTGATGGCCTCTTTCTTGTCGATGGCTGGTACACTGTCAACAACGATCGAATCATCGGGTGCATCCTTTTTGGCCTTAATAACCATTTTGATATAGCCATCGTTGGTCACATGAGGGGTCACCGTCAGCTTCAAATTGGCTTCGATAAAATCTATGGTAATCGTTCCTTCCGTCGTTAGCTTCCGATATGGAATTCTCAATCCTTGCTCAATGGACGCTTCTTTGTTGTCAAGGGTGGCGATCTTCGGGCTTGAAATGATTTTAACATTTCCTTTGTTTTCATGGGCAGAAATCGCCATATCCAATTGTTTTAGTCCAAATTTATCTCCGGAAGTGAAAAGGAATTCGAGGATACTCGCCACACCTATGCCACCAACACCTCCCGCGGCAAGGGCAGGAAGGCCGACCACAGTATTCAAAGGTGTTGCAGGTGTGGTTAAAGTGGATGACGCCCCGGTTAGACCCCCTCCTATAGCAGCATTCTTATTCCCCTTGCCGGTGTTCACCAGGAAACCCCACATCACGCCCAGTTCTTCTTGAAACGACAAGTTTGCTTCGACAATCCTTGCTTCGATCAGAATCTGGGGGGTTTTCGTATCCAGAGATTTTACCAAATTCTTGACGTCTGAAATTCTCTTAGCGATATCTTTGACAATCAATGTGTTTGTCCTCTCATCGTTTTTAACATCCCCTCGATCGCTCAAAACGCCCTTCACTTGGGGCATGATCTCTTTGCCCGAAGCATAGTTGATTGGAATGAGTTCCAACACCAAATCTTCTAACCTTTCTTTAGCCCTTTTGGCCTCTAAGTCAGTCTGGACTTCTTTCTTTAAGGCTTCGAGGGGGGCGACTCGAACGACATTCCCCGCTCGAGCCATGCCGAGGTTTTTGGATTGCAGAATGAGATCAAGGGCTTGGTCCCAAGGCACATCCACCAATCTCATGGTAATCTTTCCGGTTACTCCATCTGCTACGATGATATTTAAATCACTTACTTCAGCAATTAACCTGAGAATATTTTTAATATCCGCATCCTTGAAATCGAGAGATAATTTTCTTCCTCTATAAACTTTTTGTGGACCTTCTTCTTCGGAAACTATTTTCTCCTTTTCTACTTTCTTTGCCACTGGACCTGGAGGAACAGGTTCCGGGACGCGTTTCTCTTCCTTTTTAACCTGCTCTTCTTTCTTGATTCCTTCCTCCTTTTTTACTTCCTCTTTTTTTACCTCCTCTTCTTTTATGACTTCCTCTTTCTTCACTTCTTCCTTCTTGACCTCAGCCTTCTCCTCTTTCTTCACCTCTGGTGCAGGGGCTTCTGCTTTTGCTTCGATCTTTTTTGGTTTTTCTTTGATATCGATAAAGATTTCTTTGCCCTCTTTGGCTGTTTCATAGGGAGCTTCTTCCCCTAATTTAACCAGGACTCGAATATCGTTTGTTTTTCCCACTTTGATATTCTTAAGATCCACATTATTGACAACGCTCTTGAAGGCGCTCGTATCCAATCCTCGCAGAAGATTATTTGGGACAAAGGCATTCTTCACATCAATAGCGATCAGATTCTTTGAAGGAGTGGAGGATTCAAATTGAGGACTCTCTGCGGACAGGGAAAGGACAATCCTCGATTTATCATCCATCTGCTTGAAATCGATGCCTGTCAGAGCGCTTGGTTTACCCGGTTTCGGACGACCTTCTGCCTGAACGGTTGGAGAGGCGGCGGGAGACTCCTTGGCCGACTTCCCCTGAATATAGATTTGGGGCTCGGAGGGTTGAGGAATATTCCCAAGGGAAATAATCAACTTATCATCAATTCGGTTGACTTGATAAGGAGGGAGTTGGGGTTTTTGGGAATCGAAAACCAACCTCAGTTTATCCGGGTAATGTCCAACGCGGACCCCTTTGATCAAAGGGTTCTTGACCTTAAAAGAGCTCTTGCGGGTATCCACTCCCCAAATGTCCAAGACCAGTCTTGGAGGCGAATCCAACTTAAAGGCATTGAAGTTCTCGATTTTTCCGTCTGCCAAGACATTGAAAATAATAAAATCCTTTTTCTCCTCAAACAAAACATTGGTCACTTTTTTAGCCTTGGTCAAAGGCGGTGGGGCGGGAAGAGATACTTCTTTCTTTGTCTCCGCAGCGGGAGCTTCCACCTTCGTTTCTTTTAAAGCTTCCCCCTCTTTTTGAACCTCTTTCTCCTCTGAGACCCTTTTCACCTTTTCAACATCAATGATAAGGTTCTTCTCTTCTGCTGAAATATTATAGTTGGCCATTTGAAGGAGACTGATTTCAATCCTTCCTTTGTCATCGTATTGCGTCGTCAGCACTTCTCCAATCGTTCCATTATCGATTTTAAGGGGGCTCTTAATTTGTTTTAAATCAATATTTGGAACATCAATGGCAATTCTGAGAGGGTCGGACAACAATTTATAGAACGGTGGAGCAATCGCCTCAGATCCTTCAATTTTAATTTTTGTAAAATTTTCTTCTTCACTAAATGATATCTTTTGAATAATCGAGAACTTGGCGACCGGCGGCGAGGTTTCCGGTTTGGGTGTTTCCAGCACGGCCTTCTTGGTGGCACACCCTGTTGTTATCAAGAGCAAGAAAAAAACCCAAAAAGTCATTCTTAGGATCTGAGAACGTTTCATGATTCTCCTCCTTCTTCAACTTTATGAAGAGATAGTGAAATCTCGTTCGTTTTTGTTTGTCCAAAAATATCCTGATAGACCTCCTCGATGATCACTTTATCCTTAAGGATTTTCGTTACCTTTCCATCATTTTTTCCAATCCATGTCCCCTTCTTTAGAAAATAACCTTTCCCTGTTACATCTTCGACAAGGGCAACATTCCCCCCAGGGGCAGAAATGATAGCCACGAGTTTCAACTGGCTGATATCGAATCTCTGCAAAGGGGTGAGAGCCGTCCTTGTACCTCTGGCGGACGCTAACTGGATGAAGGGTTTAAAGGGATCCGGTTTTCCTGCAGGGTTATAGGAATATTCTGCTTCTTCCTTTTTCTCCGGCTCTTTTTTCTCAGCCACTTTAGTGGGTTCTTCCTTCTTTTTCTCCACCGCAGAAGACTTTGCTTTTGAGGGAGGAGAAATTGGGGGCGTTCCCCCTCCGCATCCTCCCATCAAAAAAAGGAAGACTATCGATAAGGTTATACACCAGCAACCTATTTTACTTCTTTCTGGTTTTGGCAATCGCTTCGTCCTCTTTTCCCTTCGGAACAGTTTTCTTTTCACTTTTCTTTTCCTCACTTTTCTTTTCTATAAATCGGTAAGTATTGATCATACAGGATGTTTTCAACAAGAGTTCGGGATCACCCTTACCTTTAATATCTTTTGCCCTTTCCATATTGAAATCAATGACGTTGATAATTCTTGGAAGCTTACTCACCTTGTCGAAAAAAATTCCAATATTATGATAGTTTCCCAACGCCACCAGCTCGATAGGAACCTTTGCATAAAATTGTTGAGGCTCTTCAGATTTAGGCTTAAAAAGGGTAAACTCAAGACCCGATTCCTTCCCTAAGCTGGATATCGTTTTCAATATATCAGGGATCTCCTTCTCATTAGGAAGTTGCGTCAAGGCATTCTTTACTTCTTCATTCAACTTCGCTACCTGTTCCTTAAATTTTGGGAGCTCGCTAGCGATGGCTTTATTAGTGCTTAATTCCCCCTCCAGTTTACTCAACTCCCCCTTCGCCACCTTTAGTTCATCCTGTATGGGGATGATAAGCGCGTACAAAAATAGAGCTGCGATGGCAACTAAAATCACGACTAATATTAAAACCTTTTTAGGCGTCGGGAGTTTTAATATAGAATCCATTGTCAGTGCCATTTGATCCCCTCCCTACTATGTTAAAATGATCTCACACGAGAGAATGAATTTCTTCAACTTGATTTTGCTTTGTTCAATCTGTTGACTCACAACGAGGTCTACATTTTTAAAGAGTTTCGATTTCCGAAGGTTGGTCATGAAATTGACAATCGTTTCGTCATCCAAGGCAATCCCTTCGATTCCTAACTTTGACCCCACTTTCTTCAGAGATTCGATTTGAAGTTTTTCCGGTTTATTAATACTCAATTCATCCAAAACTTTGCTTACTTTCTCTTTTCGTAATGAGTTGATAATATTCAACCTATCTTGCAACATTTTCTGTTCTTCCTTCTTTTTCAAAACCTCCGTGGTTAGTGATTTGTAGTAAACGATATCGTTCTTTGTTTTGGCTATCTGTGCTCGTGTATTTCCCTTTTCCTTCCCCAACCACCATTGAATAAAACCGAGGAGGACTAATAAAAGGACGACGGAAAGAATGAGAACAATGAATTCCTTCCCCAACCCAATCTTTTTCTTTTCTTTCCTTGTCAGGAGCAAATTGATCTTGATCATCGATCCCCTACCTTTCTTGAGGCAAGACCCACTCCAACCGCCATGATGGGTCCAATTTCCCTTAAATATTCAAGATCGAAATTTCTACCGCTATAATTTATTTTTTTAAATGGGTTAACGACCTCCACCGGTATTCCAATCTGTTGTTGCAGAATGATATCGAAATCTTTGATCTTCGATCCTCCTCCACTCAAATATAACTTGCCAACTTTTTCGTAAGTGGTGGTGGATTGAAAGAAATCCAAAGAATTTCCTATTTCGACGGCTAATGATTCAGAGGCTGTTTTCAATACGTCTTGGATAATCGGTTGAGAGGTGAGGTCGACCTTGGTACCCACCTTAATTTTTTCAGCCTCTTCATGGTCGACATGGAGCTGTCTTTGAATTTCTTCTGTGATTTGATTTCCGCCCTTAAAAATATCTCTGGTAAAGGCGGAGATATTGTTCTTAATGATATCAATGTTGGTAACGCTCGCTCCCACATTAGCGATCGCAACAGACTCCCCTTCCCCTGTTTCATAATTTATAGCAAGCATATTTTCCAGGGCGAAAGAGTCCAGATCGATAACGACAGGGTTCAATCCAGATTCCATGATGACAGAGACATAATCATTGATAATATCCTTCTTGGCCGCCACTAAAATAACATCCATGACTTCCGGGTTTTCTGGAGTCGCCCCAAATATTTGGAAATCGATATTCACATCATTGATATCAAATGGAATGTACCTTTCAGCTTCCCACTGGATGGATTCTTCAAGCTCGGCTTCTGTCATAAATGGCAAGGAAATTTTTTTAACAATAACAGAATGGCCAGAAATAGAGGTCACAGCATCTTTTGATTTTGTCTTGGAAGCGGTGATGACCTCCCGTATGGTATCGATAATCGTGACCGAATCCATTAAGGCTCCGTCGACGATTGCTTCCGGAGGCAGAGGAGAGATTGCCAGATTTTGTAACTGATACCCATTCTTGTCCTCTTTTAACTCCACCAGTTTAATTGAACTGCTTCCAATATCTAACCCAATGACATCTTTCTTTTTGCCCCACATCATTTTTCCCCTCATTTTTAATTATTGTAGAATAAGATAGATTATTAACAAATTTTCCAAAAAGTCAAGCAAAATGTTTCAGTCCCTCAAAAAAATCTCATATATACTCATTCAAACTTAATAAACAGTTTTAGAATTATTTAATAACTTATGAATACTCCATTTCAATTCTCTGAGAGATTATATTTTTTGATCTTTGCCCTCAAGGTGGCCCGAGAAATACCTAAGGATTTTGACGCCTTTGATTTATTCCATTCTAATCTTTTCAATACTTTAGAGAGATGCATCTTTTCCATATTCTCCAAAGACAAATCGGAAGTGATTTCAGATATTTCATGTTCTGTATTTCTATGAATAATTTTCTCAGTTTGTTTCAATTCAAACGGAAGATGCTTTGGAGTGAGCGCCTCTTGGTCCGTTAGAATCATTGCCCTTTCAATAACATTTTTTAGTTCCCTTACGTTCCCCGGCCAGGAATAATGTGTCATCAGCTTCTTCGCTTCCTCGGAAAAGCCCTTAATATTCTTATTATATTCCCTATTATTCTCTTCGATAAACAAATTTGAAAGCAGTAAAATATCTTCCAACCTATCCCGAAGGGGAGGCATCTCTACCACCATTACCTTTAATCGGTAATATAAGTCCTTTCGAAAAAATCCTTCTTTTACCATGGTTTCTAAATCTTTATTGGTAGCTGCGATAATACGAATGTCGACTTTTATCTCTCTTTCTCCCCCTACCCTCATAAAGGTTTGATTTTCCAGGACTCTCAGGATTTTGGATTGCAAAAAGGGGTTCATATCTCCAATTTCATCCAAAAAGACTGTCCCACCATCGGCTAATTCAAAAAGCCCCTTCTTTGTGTTCTTGGCATCCGTAAAAGCACCTTTTTCATAACCAAAAAGTTCTGATTCCAATAAGGCGTCCGGTATAGCACTGCAATTGATTTTCATCAGAGGTTTATCGCTTCGGTGGCTATTATAATGAATAGCATTCGCGGCCAATTCTTTCCCGGTGCCGCTTTCGCCTTGAATCAACACAGATGTCTTATGAGTTTTGCTAATCATTCCAATCAATTCTTTAACATAATGAACTTGAGGACTGACCCCATAAATATGACTGTTTTGATATTTCTCTCCCTGTTGCCGATGGAGTCTCCTCACTTCATTGATTAAGCTTTTGGTCTCTAATCCTTTTTCAATAAGTAATTTTAATTCCTCCAATTCAAAGGGCTTGTTGATATAATCATAAGCCCCAGATTTCATAGCTGAAACTGCCGTTTGTACATCAGAAAAGGCGGTCATCATAATGACTAAGATCTCGGTATCAAATTCTTTGATTTTTTTTAGAACCTCTAAACCATCGATATCGGGCAGCCTCATATCCAGGAGAATGAGATCAATCACATTCTTTTTGATGATCGAAAAAGCTCCGTTCCCCGAACCGACCGAAAAGGTTTCGTACCCCCTCTTCCTTAATACATCAGAGAGCGTCTCTTGCATCACCCCATCATCATCCACAATAAGAATAGATGGTTTCATGAGTTTTCCAATGCTTCCGGTAGATTGATGACGAAAGAGGTTCCCTTCTCCCATTGGCTTTCCACTTTGATGGTTCCTCCGTGTTTCTTAATGATCTGATAAGTGATGGAAAGGCCCAATCCAATCCCCTTAGATTTCGTGGTAAAGAAAGGATCAAAAATTTTATGAATAATTTGAGAGGGAATGCCTCTTCCGGTATCCGAAATGACGACCTTTACAAAATTTTGTTTAACCCCCTTCAAGGAGTTTGAGTTCATTGGACCGGCTTCGATTGTCAGTTCACCCCCGTTGGGCATGGCCTGAATCGCGTTTAAAAACAAATTGAGGAAAACTTGGTGCATTTGGGTTTTATCGACTTTGATCTTTCGAAGCTGGGGATGATAAGTTTCAATAAAACGAATTCCTTTATCAGCAATTTCTTTTATGAGAAATGGAATAATTTCATTGATAATATCCTTAATATGGCAATAAACCAGATTCAGATTTTGTGGTTTGGCGAATGAAAAAAATGTTTTCAGGAGGTCATTGAGCCGATCAATTTCTTTAGTGATTCGATGCAAATATTCTCTTCTTGAATCGTCTCCGGACATTTCCTCGCCAAGGGCTTGAGCGGTTGTTTTAATTCCAGCAAGTGGGTTTCGCAATTCATGGGCAATGCCTGAAGCAAGTTTTCCCAACGAGACGAGTCTATCCATTCTCAATATTTCTTCTTGAATTTTATAAATATTAGTCAAGTCCCGAAACACGACGATCTTCCCTATTCTTTCTTCCCGGATACTTAAATGATTGTTAATGGTAAACCCCACCGGAAATTCGGTCTGGTCCTTTTTTCTCATCCATCCTTCCTTTCTTGTATCCAGGTCATCCGGATTATTAAGAAAAGAAGGAGTTGCGCTTTGTTTTTCCTTCAAACTGAAAATGCTAAAAGGCCGGCCAATCAGTTCCTCTTTGGCGTAGCCCAAAATCCTTTCCCCCGCCCGATTGATGTAAGTAATCGTATCGTCCATCTCCGTGATAATAATTCCGCTTCCAATGCTCTGGATAATACTTTCCGTAAAATTCTTTACGTCCACCAGTTCCCGAGTCAGATGTTGGATAATTTCTTCTTTTTCAGCAATCTTTTCCTCGATTTCATTGGTTGAAATATTTGGGTCCATAAAACAATCTATGTCTTAAAACTTTTTTAAATTTAAAATAGGGATCTCCACCGGTTGCTCTTGGTAGGTTGAATGAATCACCCCTGAGAAATATTCGCCAACCTCACCCTTTTTCTCAAAGAGGGTGGATAATTGTTTGAGCACTTGATCTACCATCAAACCTTTATATTCCCCGTTGTCTTTGACGGCGAGTATTCTCATCTCCCCCCCAGCACGCTCTCTTCCTGGGATTGATAGTATCTTCTTTAAATTGATTATTCTCACTTCCAAATCTTTTAGCCGAATCTTCGATTGGTCTGAATATTTTTGCTGAAAGTTTAGCGGGACTTTAAACAATTTAAACACTTTTTCAGTCTCCACCCCAAATAATTTTTCATCTACCTTAAAAATCGTTACACTTACCGTTTTGGATCTGGCCTCCTCGGATGGTATCGGAGGTTTTGGAGTCGTGTCCTCAAGCTTGGATATTTGCTGTTTCATCGCTGTAAAGATATTTTCCACCTTCTCCATAAATAGATTCATTTTGTTGGACATATCTTCAATCTTTTTCTCAGCGATTGAAATGCTTTCGATCTTTTTCTCTGCGGGGATGAAAGCCCCTGCTTTTTCAATCCTTTGCCCTTTGACGAAGGAAGGTGGAACGATTTTGGTATCTCTTATCCCTTCAAGGCGGGAGAATCTCGCATCGATCCCAAGATGAGCCAGCTGTTTATAAATATTGATTTCACCATCTGTCTCTTTTCTCATGAGGAGCTTTATGGTTTCCTTTGAATCCAACAGGAATTTGATCCATGGGGGCTGGATATTTTCTTCATTTTTAATCATATGGTTTAAAATTTCTTCCATATAATTCAAGATCGCCGTCATATCGGGTTTCTGTTTCAACAATTCTCGCAGGGCAAGGACTTCTTCCCATGTCTTTCTAAGTTTCTCATCCGTAATCTCCCATTCTAAAGAGAGAAGTTGGGCTTCCATTTTCTCTACAGATTTTAAGTACGGAACGGGAGCGGGAGGAGGAGTGGGAGAATGGGGGGGAGAACTCTCAAGGTTAATATTTTTCTCCAATTCAAATTCATAAGAAGGCTCCAAGAGGGAAGTTTTCATGGAGGGTTCTAAAACGGGAGGTTTCATCGTGGGTTCTAAAATAGGAGACCTTATGGAAGGTTCCAAGCTGGGGGGTTCCATGGGAGGCTCCATGAGAGGCTCTGTAGACGGCTTTAAAGTGGAAGGTCTCTTAGAAGGCTCAGAGGCAGGAGGTTCCATAGAACGCTCAGGGAGAGGAGATTCTATTGAAGCACTTTTTGTCACGCCTCTTTTATTCTCTACGAAAAGCCGATCTACGGCATCGTCAATCTCTTCGTCGAGACCTTTAAAATCTTCTTCTCCAGTCAACTTATCCATCTTCTATTTCCCCTCTTGATCACCTTAACTGCTTATCCATTAACATGACCTTTCGGCTAACATCTTTTACAACCAGTTTGCTAATTTCTCTCAGGGTTTCGAAGACTCCAGTTCCTTTCAAAGCACTAGCCGGACAGGACGGTACTTTCAACATCGAGTTGAGATCCTTCTCTAAGATATCCATGGGAAGAATCTCAGAATCGGTTCCACCTAAATCGCGTTTATTGTATTGAATCACCAGCGGAATGCTCCTGATGCTAATCCCTTTCTCTGCTAAATTCTTGGCTAAATTTATGAGGCTTTCGATATTTTTTTTCCTCTGTACTTTTAACGAATCGGCGACAAAGACCACTCCGTCCACTCCCTTTAAAACTAATTTTCTGGTTGCGTCATAATGGACCTGCCCGGGAACCGTATAAAGTTGAACCCGTATATCAAATCCTCTGATTTTCCCTAAACTTAGAGATAAGAAATCAAAGAAGAGTGTCCGATCCCCTTTTGTATCGATCGACACCATTTTACCTTTGATATCTTCCATCGTCCGACTAAAAATATATTGTAGATTAGTGGTCTTTCCACAAAACCCCGCACCATAGAAAACAATCTTGCATTGAATCTCATCTTTACTAAAATTAATGAAAGGCATTAAAGTCTATTCCTCTCTTTAAGAAGATCGAAATGGCTCACTAAATTTTGACCTTCCTTTTTCGAAGATAGATGAAAGAATTTTTGACAGCTCGTCAATGATCTTATTAATTTGTAATCTAATCAACCCAAGAGAGGTCTTATCATCGAAGAGGGTCACCATGATGACATGCTCACCAATGGCTGAAAAATAAACGTTTTCACATCTTCCCTTATGGAATAGAAGGGTGAATTCTTCTTCTCCCAACATTCGAGCGATTTCCGCAGTGGCTCCAAAGTTGGCCGCTGTCAAGGCAGAAAGAGATATAATGTCGAGCTCAGGTGTATTCCCTTCATGGGCGATCAACTGACCCGATCGATCGATGAGCAAAACAGAATGCGCCATCGATGAGGACACCATCTTATTTAAACAATCATTTATTCTTATGATATCCTTTTCTGTAATGACAATATTCATACGGATTGATTTTCCCTAAGCCCAATGACTCAATAGGACCTCTTGTTTAAGATTTATCATCGTTTCGTCGCATGGCTTCGACAAGGAGATGCTCCCAATTCTGGTAGATTGTCTGAACCGGAGGAGTGACGCCAACATTTGAAAGAAATTCCCCCTCCTGCCAGCCTAAAATCCTGTAAAAAGCATCTGTTCCCTTTTGTTCACCGCATTCGGCATGGATAATTTCCCCTTCATTCAAATAAATCACCCCTTTTTCTCCGTTTCGGGTGATAATCAAGGCAGTGGTTAACCGACTCAGGCAGTTGATTTGAATGATGTCTGTGAGTTGGAGACCGAAAACTCTCCCCCGAAATCCTTTTTTCTTACCGATCAAATCGATAATAATTTTTCTTAAATCAGAAATCTCAAAAGGCTTTTCCACATAGTAGAGGGATCCCCTTTGATTCGCCTCTTTTTGAACATCGGCAGACCCATAAGCGGTCATGATGATGACTTTGGTTTGAGGGTATTCTTTCTTAATCCTTACAAGGAGGTCTAACCCATTAATATCCGGCATTCTTATATCGGAGATGACTAAATCAATCTTGTTTTTTTCAAGAAAATTCAAAGCCTCTCTCCCATTATTCGCAATGAGCACCTCATAATTATCTTTGTCTTTGGAAAGACTTCTTGCCATGCTCCATGTTAAAGTCTCTTCATCATCCACAATTAAAACCTTCTTTAAATTCTCTGCCATATCGTCAAAATATTTTTGTTAAGCCCTTGGCATAATTCTATTAGGATTTTTAATAATATAAGCAAAATGAGTACCAAATTGTGTTAAATAATAGATGAATATAAAGTTTAATAATGTCGGATACTTATTATATTTTTTAAGGTTTTTGCCATTATAACAAAAATTACCATGATGGACAATATTTGACCACTGGCAAAATAATTCCTGTCAATACCTTCCTTCACAGATTGGTAGAAACCCGGACGTTTAATTTGGAATAGAAAAACAAGCTTGATCTAAAAATGATCTTAAAGATTTGTAAAATATGAATCAGGAAAGCCGGTTATCGTTAAGACGATGAACAGATGGCCATAAAAAATTGAATTTTATTTTTTGCTTTGCAGAGAACTCCCCTCCTTATTTTTAAAAAACTTGACTTTTTTAAGCTAATTGGCTAATTTTTAGTTAATATTTTTTCTTGAGGGGAAATTTGGGTATCGATAAAGAAAATATATTAGATACCGCGCAAAAATACGTCTTAAAAGGGCAGCTCCAAAAGGCGATTAAGGAGTATTTGAAATTAGTTGAGGCCGCTCCTCAAGATAAGCGGTTGCACTTAAAATTGGGGGATCTCTACTTAAAAAATGGAGAGGAGGATAAAGCAATACAAGCATTTCTGAAGGTAGCCAGCCTCTACGGAGAAGAGGATTTGAATTTCCGAGCCATCTCGATCTATAAAAAGATCCTTTCAATTAATCCAAAATTCATTGACGCCTTTCATAAGATAGCGAAATTATATTTAAAGGAAGGATTGGCAGGAAACGCAAAGAATTACTACCAAAGTATTCTAAAAATACATCCAAATGACTTCGAGGCAATCAAGGCTCTTAGAAATATTGAGAGCCCTCAACAGCCCAAAGAGAGAGCCATCCCCCCCTCGGCAGGACCAAATTCTTCCCTTTCCAGATATCCTTATCCTCCTGAGAGAAAATCTGTTTCACAAACCCCAAATATTCTCTCCCCTTCTGGCGTGGATACTTCGAGGTCACCCTCCGAACCAGGAATCTCCACTCTTGATAAGGATTCAGAGATGCATTATCACTTAGGCGTTGCCTATAAAGAGATGGAGCTCTTCGACTACGCCATCACTGAGTTTGAATTGGCCTCGTCAACCTCCACGATGAAATTTGATTGTTATATCATGCTGGGGAATTGCTACATGGAGAAAGGTGATTATAATAAGTCGATTGAGTGCTACCAAATGTCTTCCAAGATACAGGGATTATCTAAGGAAAAACTGGCTTGGCTCCATTTCAATTTGGGCCTGGCCTATGAGGCAAGCGGGAAGGTTTCAGCGGCGATCGAGACCTTCAATCTTGTTTTAAGATTGGATCATTCCTTTGCTGGAGCGAAGGAAAAGATTAAAAAGCTTCAATCCTCCCCAAAATAAAATCTCCGAAAATTGGCTCCCTTTGAGAAAATTGACGTTAAACGTTGGCGAGCTTGGATCGATGCCGGTCAACAGTATTAAAGGTTATGGCTACGAGGCCTGTATGGTTTAGGGTTAGAGGGTTACGTGAACTTCTTAAGACGAATCCCGCTTGTAGCGGGATAACCGAATGACGGAACGGGCTTCCTAACCTTGGCCTTGGGACAATTTTTTGCTTCTATACAAGCTTCATCACCTTTGAACGTGTTTCCCTAAAACCTTCACCCCGTTAGAAATAAAGCCTCGCTGCTCTGCACCGGGGTTAGATATTAAAATAATTCCGGCGGGGTTTCTTAAATGCCCCGCTGGAATTTCTAATGGGGTTTACAATTAAAATATTTCTCTCCATCGGGTTGTTTTTAAAGGAGGAATAATATCTTTTAATTTTTCTGAAACAGCACTACAATAGATAATATCTGTATTTTCGCCAATATTTGTCCCAATAGTGGAATTTTTCCCCACCATGATGCCTCCTGTTACATTCCTTTGCCCACCCCCTGTATACTCTACTGCTCCTGTCACTAAAATGACCCCATACCAGGTAAGTCCTCCATTAATCTCAAGATTCCCCTCGACAAGAAGAATGCCTGCTCCATGGGAATCTCCTGTCAATATTAATGTTTTGTCTCCGTTCATATTG
>Ga0256868_10001164_pt1 | contig 14608 bp, 10 predicted proteins | sample RVTome_13_FD_187341 | JGI IMG/M metagenome (GOLD analysis project Ga0256868, IMG submission 187341) | Soil microbial communities from uranium-contaminated site in the Upper Colorado River Basin, Wyoming, United States - RVT92D227 HiSeq ... | reverse complement strand
CGCTAAGGAAGCACTGGATTTTGCCACGCACTCTGGAAGAAGTACCATCAAATCTAAAGACATCGAAATCGCAGCTAAAAAAGTCATGGGAAAATAACCAGTTAGCTTCCCTTCCCACTTTTTTGTCCTTCACCGTATTAGTCTTGATTAATTTCCGAGGGGTAAATTTAGGGATCGATTTTACCCCTCGTAATTTTCCCCCGTTGATTTGATTCATCGCTAGTGAGCTGCGCTCCCGAAAGGTAATCGCTACTATTTTGAAAACTAATGCCTGCCGTTCAACCCAAAGAAATGCGTGCCAATGCATGCCCTGAACCGCCCCTTTCCACTTTCAAAAGCAAGCCACCTAACGCAGAAATGTTGGTTGGTTGGATTAAAATTTAATCCCACACACACATTGCGTTTGGGAAATTGGCGGTTCGTAAGACGCGGAAGGAGTGGCTTGCGGATTCTTGCTGCCGAGAAATAAGATATTGGGAACGTGCGTGTGTGCACTAAGATATATCTGTCTAAGCCTGTCTTGACTGTCGTCTTTCATCTCTGGCGAGTTTTTTCTTCTTGCGGGTCTCTTCTCTTTCTTTCTTTTTTCGAGGCTGAGGTTTTCCCCGATCTCGTTCTCCAGTTTCTCCTTTCTTCCGCATGTCACTGTCTCCTTCTCATAAAAGAAATGACTCATTCTCTTTCGTGAAGCTGTTCCTTGTCTTCACACAACTACGTCAATAGAGTTTTTATGACTTGTGGCATTTCCCACCCAGTATGCAGCTTCCGTCGTCATTGTGTGCAAGTTGGAGCTATGCCTATTAGTTGGGCGTGCTAGTGTGTGTTGCGGAGATTATAATGAGGGTTGGTTTGCACATATGCAGGTATGATGCTTTTGAGGATTATCCTGTCGGCTGGCGCTATCGCTTTGCCGTTGTGGATTTAGATAAATGCAAGAATTATCCTTTGAATTTTGTTTGTATGTTGCCGATGAAAATAGACGCGGATGGTAAGTCGCAGAGTGTTTTTCTGCAGATTTTTGGAGACAAGAGCGTGGAACAGGCTAGGGCATTGTTGACTGGGGCTTTGGAGACCGAGAGTGATTCTGAGGTTAAAGCGGAGATTGAAAGAAGACTGAAGCTGCTTGAAGCTAAACCCACCAGTTAAATCGAGTGTAGCGCTTGCAGAAAATTGTTTCAGCCTTGGCGAGTTAAGAGGTTTAAGCAGAAATTCTGTCAAGAGTCTGTGAAGGAAAAGTTTGGCAGTCGTGAATGAGAAAACCCTCTACCGCACCAGAAAGCACATAGTAACATTGCGGCCAAACTCTTGAAGACTTGGTTTTTGATATATGGCGACACTCACAAGATGATTTAAATGAGGCATCCGAGAATGTCCTATTATGAGCGAGAAGTGTAGTTGTGGTTCTTTCGCGAATGTTTGGGAAAACGAAAGACGCGAATGTGTAGATTGCTATTTGAAGCGAATTAGGGGAAGAAACTGAAAAGGGTTGTACGGGTTTTCTGAACCGTTGCAATTTCTTGTGCGAAGGTGGATCAGCATAGGGATTGCAATCCAGACTGGTGTATCCGTAAGCCTGTGAGAATTGACAAAGCCCCCCCGCCCCCTAGTGCTTTCATTTGTTCTCACATACATCTTAATTGTGCAAGTTCGCCTACAGGACTTTTGTAGACGGCGCTTTATTCAGGGAACGTCTTATCTCCATTGGGTGAACTCTGAAAAGCTTGCTTAAGAAGCGTTTAAGGTCTTCTGAAAGCACACGTCATCCTGAACTATTGTTGTTGGATTAAATTTTAATACACACACATTTTTAATATTAGAACAGCCTACTCTTACAGGAGGAGCCCTTTTGCTTTTTGGACATAAAAACAGAGGTCAATTGGAACTCCAAGTAGACTTGGGCGATTTGCAGAACGAAAAAGAGCACCTATCCAGCTTTCTGCAGTCAAACCTTAAAGTTTCCGTTGCCCCAGTTGAGAACAAGCTGACCGTGAATTCAGAAAAGCTGTCTGCGCAGGAATTGCAGCGGGTAGTGACCAAGTTTGTTTACCACCGAAATTTCAACAGCACTCACTGGGTCTCCGTTGAAGGAACAACCGTCAAAATCAATAGGTTCAAGGGCACCGCCAAGAAAACAGAAAAACACAAGAAAAACACGCCCCACCAAACCGCTGCACAAAGCTGGGGACTATAACCTCACGTTAAACTCAGTCTGGTTTGTTGTTGGATTAAAATTTAATCCACCACCACCATTTTTACGACTGATTGTTTAGTGGGCTTTTTCAGGGTTCAGATGCGTACGCCGGAATTTTTTTGTTGTGTTTATAAGCGTTGGGCTGCTTTATGTAGCTGAAGAGTTTCTTTTGTTCTCTGGGCTAAACCCTATTGAGTCACTGAATTCTCTTCAAATGTAGCAACAAGAGGTAAAAAACACAGTGTACATTAAGAGTGAAGCATCGTTTCAGCAAGAAAATAAACCAGAAAGTTCTCGCAAGAACAAGTAACCAAACGGGGGGGAATCAATTTATGGTTAATGTCGGTGACAAGAAAAAGTGTCCTGAATGTAATAACATAGGACGTGTGGTTTGGATATCGCAAGACAAGAAGATAATGGGCGTGCAGTGCCCAAGTCACACATTCGCGAGCAGACCAAAATCCAAATTCGGCGCGACCGTGGATCCCTCGACCAAAACCAAGGAAAACGTCGTTATCTTAACGCCAGTAGAATGATTATGGCGACGTGACAACTTTTCCAACTCTTTTTTGGGTTGGTTGGATTAAATTTTAATTTTTTATCATTTACTCCTCTGCCATTTCTAAATAAGCTTATTTTGCATGTTTAATGCCTATTTTCCTGCGTTTTTCAGGCTTATTTTAGAAGGGAACAACCAAAACAAGCTTATTGCAAAAACAAACCAAAGCACGCTTGATAAAGCTGAAAAATCGTACTAAAATCTAAATCATCGAAGTTCCATATTGATTTGTAGCGCGCATGGCTGTTCCGAAAATGGTTAAAAATGGTAATAATTCACCTTTCTGCATTCGCAACCGTTTCTGTTCTCCATTCGGAATCCATGCCCTCAAAACCGACCCAAACTCCGAAAGAAGAATTAAGACCATTTTTCACCAATTTAGGAACACGCATGCACGCACTAGCAGTGACATAAGATTAATGAGGTCCTTTCTCAATAGTGTTTTTGCACCGAGCCGACATCCAAAAGTTGGGGTCAAAGAAATGTCCGAATTATTATGTGATATCTGCAAGACGAGACCTGCATCTGCACGGGTTACTGTGTTGGAGAATGGAAGGAGAAAAGTTTTGCATGTCTGTACACAAGATCTTCAAAGGCTCCAGCAACATTCTGCTTCACCTTTTGACCGCATGTTTGGCGGATCTCTTATGGATGACTTGTTCCAGGACATTGACGAGTTCGGAGATTTCTCGTCAGGACAGGAACAGCCTTTGCCTCGTCACCGGGAAGCAGTGGATATTGATCAGTACCTCTCTGCGCACACGAAGGAGTTGCTGCAAAATGCCGCTCAGACAACTCTGAAGTTCAAACGTGACGAGGTCGACACGGAACATCTGCTCTATGCAATTTCGGATAGTGACGTCGTTAAGGAAATCTATAAGCAGTTCAAAGTCAACACGGACGATATCAAAAGCTACATCGAAGTAAACACGCCCAAAGGGGCTAGGGACGTTAAGAAAGGCGAATCAGCTCAACTCTACATTTCGCCAAGAGTCAAAAACGTGTTTGAACTGGCTTTCCAAGCAGCTCAAGAACTTGGTCACAGCTATATTGGACCAGAACATCTGCTTGTCGGACTCATTGAAGAAGAAGACGGTATGGCAGGGGACCTTCTACGCAAGTACGGATTGTCGCCAGAAGCCGTCAAGCAAAAAATCATCAAAGTAGTCGGCAAAGGAGCTCAAGAAGGACGCGTAGAATCGCAGAGTACGACTCCTCAGTTAGACAAATACTCACGGGACTTGACAAAGCTTGCCCGAGAAGGAAAGCTCGACCCAGTCATAGGAAGGGCTGACGAAATCGAGACAACAATTGAGATTTTAGCGCGCAGAACAAAAAACAACCCAGTATTAATCGGGGAACCTGGCGTTGGCAAAACCGCGATTGTTGAAGGGCTTGCCCAGAGAATACTACACGAAGAAGTCCCCGAAGTGCTTCACGGCAAAAGATTGATCGAGCTTAACATTAATTCCTTGGTTGCGGGTTCGAAGTACCGCGGAGAATTTGAAGAAAGAATCCAACAAGTCTTAGATGAAGTGTTAGCCCAGAAAGACGACTTGATTTTGTTCATAGATGAATTACACACTATTATGAAGGCGGGCGGAACCGGAGAAGAAGGTGGTTTGGATGTTTCCCAAGTCATCAAGCCGCATTTAGCTCGTGGTGAACTGCATCTGATTGGAGCAACAACTCTGAATGAATACCAGAAACACATAGAAAAAGACGCGGCTCTTGAACGGCGTTTTCAACCAGTTTTTGTTTCCGAGCCGACGGTCCCCCAGACGATTGAGATACTGCGAGGCCTGCGTGACCGCTATGAAGCCCATCATAAAGTGAAAATCACTGATGAAGCTATTGTTGCTGCTGCAGAATTGTCTGATCGATACGTTACTAATCGTTTCCTGCCGGACAAAGCCATTGACCTTATCGATCAAGCTGCTGCGAGGGTCCGAATTGGCATTACCTCGCGCCCATCGGAAGTTGCTGAATTGGATAAGAAGATTAACGCGTTGAAACGCGAGGTTGAATCGGCTACTTTACGCAAGAAGTTTGAAGAAGCGAAAAAGTTGGAAGCAAGAATTGCGAAGTTAGAGAAACAGCGTTCTGAGACTGAGAACAAGTGGCGAAAAGAGAAAGGCGTCACCACTTCTGAAGTCAAACGTGTACACATTGCCGAGATTGTTTCCAAAATCACGGGAATTCCAGTAACCGACTTGAATCAAGAGGAGAAAGAGAAGCTGCTCAAGATGAAAGAGAGACTGCACGAGCGAATCATTGGTCAAGAAGAAGCAGTAAAAGCAGTGTCTGATGCTATTCTGCGAAGCCGAGCCGGACTCACTGAAGGCAAGCATCCCATCGCAACATTCCTGTTCCTCGGTCCAACAGGAGTCGGCAAGACTGAACTCGCCAAAGCCTTAGCATGGACAGTGTTTGGCGACGAAAACGCTGTTGTCAGAATCGACATGTCTGAGTACATGGAACGCCACTCAGTCAGCCGGCTAATCGGCGCTCCGCCAGGCTATGTAGGTTATGAGGAAGGTGGCCAGCTAACGGAAACAGTCCGGAGAAGACCATATGCCGTCATATTGCTGGATGAAATCGAGAAAGCTCACCCTGACGTACACAATATTCTGCTACAGGTATTTGATGACGGACGCTTAACAGACGGCAAAGGACGAGTGGTCGACTTCACCAACGCCATCATAATTGCCACAAGCAACATAGGCTCTGATATTATTCAAGACAACCTGACTGCCGCGAACCCCAAGGGGTACAATGAACTTAAAGAAGAACTAATGGGCATTCTTCGCCAGCAGTTTAAGCCCGAATTCCTTAACCGCATCGACGACATTATCCTGTTCCACGCCTTGACAAAGGAACAGATTAGACTCATTATCCAGCTTCAGCTCGAAAGGGTAAAACGCACCGCACGAGGGCAAGGAATAGAATTGAAATTTACCGACGCAGTATTGGATAGACTTGCAGATGTTGGTTATGTACCTGAATTTGGCGCTCGAGAATTGAAACGCAAGATTCAAACAGAAATAGAAACGCCGCTTGCCAGAGAAATTTTGTCAGGAAGCATTGTTGCGGGTTATGTGGTACGGGTTGACTTTGATAAGTCAAGTGGCAAAGTGACATTTGTTAAACAGTAAGTTCAAATGGGGTTACTGGTGTTGGTGGTGGGCCGTTGCGATTTGAACCCCAGTATCAGTGGCGACGTCTCCCGGCTCTCCCATTTTTTCCAGCAGAAGAAAGACGGAGAAGAAATCATTAAAGATGAGAGACGCATAACTTCCTGATGAACCTCAGCAAGTCTACAGGCTGAGTACAGATTTATGTCTGAAACTAAGGAAATTAACTACTGGAAATTGCAGAAAGATGAGCTTCTTAGAGAGTTCAATGCGTCAGCGATAGGGCTTGATGATGCAGAAGCTGCGCGCAGACTTGAGGAATATGGGCTGAACGAGATTCCTTCAATTGAACACAGAACATCGTTGAGCATATTCGCATCTCAGTTCAAGAACCCTCTGGTTTACGTGCTCGTTTTCGCTTCAACACTAGCTGGTTTCTTGGGAGAAATGACTGAGGCAATTATCATAGTTGCCATCGTGCTTGCCAATGCTGTGTTGGGCTTCGCTCTAGAGCATAGATCGGAAAGAGCCGTTGACGAGCTTAGAAAGTACTTGTCGTACACCACAATAGTTGTCAGAAGCGGAAAGAAGCTTGTGATTACCACAAGCAAACTTGTGCTTGGAGATGTTGTCCACTTGGCGATAGGTGATGTTGTTCCAGCAGACATCAGACTGTTGGACGCTGACGAACTCCAGACGGATGAATCGGTGCTAACGGGCGAGTCAACGCCGGTCGACAAGAGCACCACACCTGTTGCGCTCGACAAACCACTCCCACACCAACTGTCCAACATCGCCCTCATGGGTTCGACAGTGATGAATGGTTTTGGGGTAGGGTTGGTTGTTGCCACTGGAAGAAAGACGTACTTCGGTCACGTAGCCTCCAGTCTCTCCTTGTTGCCTCCGAAGACTGACTTTCAAAAGAACATTGCAAGTTTTGGGAGGTTTCTTGTCAAAGTAATCTTGTTGTTGACAGCCTTCGTATTTCTAGTCAACTCAATTCTGGGTCATAAAGTCTTGGAATCACTTTTATTCTCATTAGCCTTGGCAGTAGGCATTATACCAGAAGCCTTGCCTGTGGTAATTACTGTCGGGCTATCTGAAGGAGCACTCAGACTAGTCAAGAAGAAGGTCGTTGTCAAAAGACTTGAATCAATAGAAGACATGGGAAACGTCGACGTACTTTGCACGGATAAGACTGGGACCTTGACCCAAAACAAGATCAAGGTTCAGGACATCGTCGATCCCAACGATAATTCGGCTCCAGAATTGATCAAATATGCGCTCCTCTGTAACTCAGCGGTAGTTGAAGGAGACAGAATAATAGGCAACCCCATTGATGTAGCGATCTGGGATTACGCCCGAGACAAGGGATTCGATGAAGTAAGCCTCAGTGCGTTTGCACATATCCATGAAATTCCATTCGGGTTTACTAGAAGGAGAATGAGCGTCGTAGTCGAAAGCGGTGGCCGCAGACTTTTAGTTTCAAAAGTAGCCCCCGAGTCAATCCTTGATGTGTCGACTGCGGTTGGTGATGAAATCGAGGTTCAGTCAATTTCAAAGGTAAGAACGGAAGTCAATTCGCTGATTGAAAAGTACAGCCAAACTGGAAACAGATTGATAGCATTGTCATGTAAGGAAATCGAGAAAAAATCGGAATACTCAACAGCAGATGAAGTGGGGTTAACATTTGTCGGACTGCTTGTTCTCTCCGATCCGCTGAAAGAGGATGCTGCTCCTGCCATCTCCAGATTGAAATTGCTAGGAATAAAGCTGAAAATTCTCAGCGGGGATGATCCTATCGTAACCGCAGATGTTTGCCGTAGGCTCGGAATCGACTTTCAAGGGAGAGTGCTCACAGGGGTAGACGTCGAAAACATGCAAGAGAGCGAGCTACGCCAAGCCGTGGAAGAGAATGATGTTTTTGGGCGTGTGACCCCGGAGCAGAAGTACGCCATAGTCAGTGCCTTAAAGAAAAATGGTCATGTAACGGGATTTCTTGGTGATGGTGTCAATGATGCCCCAGCCCTGAAATTGGCTGATGCAGGAATTTCTGTTGACTCAGGAGTTCAGGTCGCCAAGGAAGCGTCCTCAATAATCCTACTTGAAAAGAGTTTGAGCGCTATTGCCGACGGAGTAGCTGAGGGAAGAAAGGCCTTTGGCAACATGATTAAGTACATCATGAATACCATAAGCGCAAACTTGGGAAACATGTTCACGTTAGCAGTAGGATCATTGTTCCTTCCGTTTATACCGCTTTTGCCCTCTCAAATACTTTTGACGAATCTCCTCTCTGATGCCCCGCTCCTTACGATAGCCACTGACAACCTTGACGAGGAAGGCTTGCGAACTCCCAAGAAGTGGAACATTACCTTAATTGCCAAGTTCGCCTTGTTCTTCGGTCTGATCAGCTCCATCTTCGACTTCGTCACGATTTCATCCCTGATCTACCTTCTCAATGCTGGCCCTGAACTCTTCCGAACTGCTTGGTTCATCGAGTCTGTTATGTCTGAGATATTGGTTACCTTTTCCATCAGAACCAGAAGGAAGTTCTATGAATCAAGACCCAGCAACCTCCTGATTGCAGCCTCGATCATAATGGCATCAATAACTCTGGTCGTTGTTTACTCTCCTCTTGGATTGTTTCTTGAGTTTGTCAATCCCCCTCTATGGTTCTTGGGATTAATCTTTGGAATACTAGGATGCTACTTCTTTCTCGTCGAGGGCTTGAAACATTTATTCTTCAGCCGTTATGAAGTTTGAACCCACTCTAGATGGTGATTTCTCCCGCATTTCCCCTTTTTTGTAACGATTAGATTAGAAGTAGTCGGCACCGCAAAATCAGCCGGACTACTTCTTGTGTTACTTAGGAAATTGTTTGAACAACACTAACTATTGCAGCGTTTGTTCTTCTTTTGGCTTAGTTGTAGTTGTCTGCTGAATTTGCTGGACGACTACTTCTAATTAGTCATCATTTCCTTCAGGCAATAAAGCAACCCTCAGTAAGCATCACCAATTGTCTGAAAGAAGAAAAAATGCTGTTTCTGGAAAAATGGTGTTTTTTCTTCTTTCAACTGGTTGTTGTTAACTGCAAATCAGAACGAACAACAACTACCAGGGCGAGTGCGTTTTGATTGGTAGAAGAAGAAGGCTGATTTTTTCTCGCTTCTTCTTCTACTACAACAACAAAGCTGAAGCCTAATCAAGCACTTTTAATGGAAATAACTCTTCTTTTAGTTACTGTCTACTTTAGAAAATCAGTTCTAGTTCTGAAAGAAGGGGCAATGTTGAACTAAGCTAATATCTTGAAGGGCTTGCTACCCCTACATACGGTCGTTTTCTATCCTCTGGAGTGTAATTTTCCCCTAGAAACCGCAGAGCTTCCGAAGGCCAAGAAACAACAGTATCTCCATCGTCTGACAGCTTAGGTAAAAGATAGGCGTGTTCTTTTAGAAAACGCTTAGACTCCTCAACTACAGCAGCGCTCTCTTCGTAGTCGAAAGCCGTAGATTTGCCATCCTCAGCCACATGTTTTTCTCTGATTCTTGCGGCACAAACCAAAGCGGTTCTCAAAAGTATAGGTATAAACGATAGGCGTAGTGGTATAAGCTTTTATAAGAATGTTTACGAGTTGTGTAGATGAGACGGTTGTCCGCTTCCAAACGCGAGGGCGCAAACTGAATGCCCTACATTAAAAAAATCGAACTCAAAGGCTTCAAATCTTTCGGGCCGCAAACAGTTAAAGTAGTTCTAGATAAGGGTTTCACAGTTATAACTGGACCGAACGGAAGCGGAAAAACCAACATCATGGACGCGCTTTTGTTTGCTCTCGGCGAATTAAGCTCGCGAAGGCTGCGCGCTGAAAACGCGGCTAAACTGATTTTTCACGGTTCTGAAACAGCTGGATTAGAAAAAGCGAAAATGGCTAAGGTAGTAATCCAGTTTGACAATTCAGATGGCATAATGCCCGTTGACACGGTCACTGTTACAGTTTCACGGGAAGTTTACAGAAACGGCCAAAGCGTCTACAGGCTGAACGGCAGAAGAATCTCGCGTGCTCACATCCTCGAGACTCTTTCCATGGCTGCGATAGGAAGCGCAAGCCAAAACATAATCCCGCAGGGCACCATAACGCGGTTAACCGACGTTACGCCGGCGGAACGCAGAAAAATCATCGAAGACTTGGTTGGAATAGGCCAGTATGACTATGAAAAAGCTGAAGCAGAAGAAAAACTGCGGACGGCGGATATTTCGATACGTACGGCAATGGGCAGAATAGACGAAGTGCAAAAGCGGCTGGACGACCTTGAGAGGGAACGCAACGAACTCTTGCGGTCCAGTTTCATCCAGAACGAAATCAAGAAATTTGAAGCGATCAAAATCTCTAACAACATCAGCCAGCTAAACAAAACAGTGGAAGAAACCTCAGTTCAAGCTGACAAGGTTAAAAGTAGAGTTGACAAGTTTAGAGAACTCCGCGAAAACCGCAGGTCCAAAAGGCGTGAAATCGAAAGCGAATGGCGAAAGTTAAGCTCAGACATTGTTGAAGAAGGCGGCTCGCAAGTAGTGAAAGTGCAGATACGCATAGGCGAGTTGAAGTCAAGGCTGACAGAGCTGACAACGAAAATAAGTTCTGGGCAATCAAGCTTCGAAGGACTAAAGCGCGTGAGAGAAAACAATTTGGAACAGTACCAAACTCTCCGCAGCGAAATCCACGAAAATCGGCTGAAGATAAGGAAGCTCAGAGTTGAACATGAAGCGATACAATCTCAGATAACCGCAAAGGAAACTGATCATGACACTTTAGCGCAGGAGACGGCTCAACTCTGGGAGAACCTCGGAGAAAACAGCAATAAAATACGCGAAGCCGAACTGCAAATCGACAATCACTACAAGAGGCTGACTTTCCTAAGGTCGGAATCCGCGAAGGATGGAAATGCTATCCAACTTGCTTCTAGGCAGTTTAGAGAACTGAACGAACGCAAGGCACGATTTGCCGCTACGCTTTCTGAAATTGAGAACTCACTGGCGGAGCTGGATAAGGTTCAAAAGGAACAGAAGGCGCAGCTTAAGAATCTTGAGCAAACCATAGAGCGAAGAACTCTTCAAAAGGAAGCAGTGGAACGAGAAATTTCTGAAGCGGGAAAAATAGCGAATTCCGCGAAAGAGGCAGTAATAGAATTCGTAACCCAGCGGGAACTCGCTGAAACCGTAGCGGCTGAAGAAAAAGCGTTAAGAGGCATAGAGGAGTTAGGCGAGGTAGGCGCAATCTCTGGTATTCATGGACGACTGCGCAACCTGATTACAATCGATAGGTCTTACAAGAAAGCGATTGAAGCAGCATCTACTGGTTGGCTTGAAGCTTTGGTTGTAAAAGACATTGATTCTGCTTTTATGTGTACGGAAACCTTGCGAAAAATGAAGCTGGGCAGAATAAAAATTATCCCGCTTCAGGGGACTTCAAATCCCAAGTCCCTCAGGATACCTGATAGAGAAGGCGTCAGCGGCATTGCTTCCGCCTTCATTAAATACGAGCGAAATCACGAGTCAGCAGTTAACTACGTTTTCGGAGACACTCTGGTAGTCTCTGATGATAAAACTGCCTTTGCTCTCTCAAATGAAGGTTACCGCGCGGTCACGATTAATGGTGACCTGTATGAGCCTGGCGGAGCGTTCGAGAGCGGCTATTATAGGGCTCCTATAGATTTTTCCGCTATTATTCCCAGCGAAACGGCTATCAAAAGTCTCGACGAAGCCGTCAAAGCCCTTCAGCAGCATCTGTCTCAGAGAGACAGAGACATGACAACGTTTGAAGAGGAAATTGAGCGAACCAAAATTGAAATCGCCCACGTGTCAGAATCCATAATTACTCTTGATAGGGAAATGGCACGGGTGAAGCACAGCGTCAGGCAAACCCGAATCAACATTAAACGCGTGGAAAAACGAAGTGCCAAGCTTGAAAAGGAAATAGAGGCTGAAAAGGCTCAGATGGGACTGTTTCAGTCTGAAAAGCGCTCTATTCAGAAAGAACTTCAGAAACTTCAAACTGAAATCGCTGTGTTGAGGAAGAAAACCGATGTTGGGCACATTCAAGAGTTGGAAGTCAAGCGAGCGCGGCTCGCTGAGGAGGTAATTACCCTCAGGCAGAAAATAGGCACTGTTCAAACTGAACTTTCAACGTTGCAGTCTCAATTTGACAATGTCCTGCGAGTTGGTTACCAAAACTCCAAGATTCAGCTTTCGAAGGTTGAACAGCAACAGAGGAAACTTGAGAAAGAAGTGACTGAGGCACTTCGGGAACGTGAAACTCTCAAGCAGGAACTGGCAGAGTTGGAGAAGAGCCGTGTTGAACTTTCTAAGGCGGTTTTTTCAGCAAGGGAAGAATCCAAAAAGTTCACTACGCAAATAGACGCCCTTGACACTGAGCTTCGCTCGCTGGACGCGGAGCACGAGCAATCGGAAACGCTTCTTAACCAACTTAACCTCAACATTCAGACCTGCCAGTTGCGACTTCAGCAGCATCAAAGCCAACTCAAGCAGTTCGGCTACGAAAAACCTTTGGAAGTAACGGCGAAGCAACTTGAAGAAGCGGAAACAATCATTCGGATGATGCAGTTTGAACTTGAAAGGATAGGCGCAGTGAACCAGCTTGCCCTGTCGCATTATGCTGAGCAAAATTCAAGATACAGAGAGTTATCTTTGCGTTTGAATGAGCTTGAACGAGAAAAGCAGGCTATTGTGCAGTTCATGGATGAAATTGAAGGCAAGAAGCGCCGAGTTTTCATGAATGCTTTTGGAAAAATAAACCTTAACCTGCAAAAGTACTTTGCAAAGCTGACTGGAGGCGGTGAAGCCACTTTAAAGCTTGAAAATCCAGACGAACCCTTCTACGGCGGCATAGACATGCTTGTGCAGTTTCCTAATAAGCCGTCGATAGTTGTCAGCGGTGCAAGTGGCGGTGAACGGTCCGTTTCAGCTGTCGCCTTCATATTTGCCTTGAACGAGTTTACGCCTACATCTTTCTATATTCTTGACGAGATAGATGCGCACTTGGATGCTTTTCATGTTTCGAAACTTGCAGATGTCTTTTTGGAGGAGTCTGGAAAAAGCCAGTTTATAGTGATTACTTTAAAGCCTGAAGTTGTGAACAGAGCTCAGAGAGTATACGGCGTTTATGAACGCAATGGAGTTTCAAATGTTATCGCGGCAAAGTTCTCGGAGGCGTCTGGCTAAATGGCAACAGCTATGAGAAGGCCTTTTTACCTGCGTCCGCCGTGGAATATTCTTTTTGAACTTAGCAAGCTTGAAAAGCTCATGCCTTGGAATGTGAATATCACTTATTTGCTTACGTCTTTTCTTTCGGAGATGGAGCGAACTGGCAAAGTGGATTTCCGGGCTTCAGGTGTAGCTTTGGATTCTTCTGCGCTTATTTATCTGATGAAGTCGAAGCTTTTGCTTGTTCTTGAGGAGCCGCCTGCGTCTCCGAAGGCTCCGTCGGATTTTGTTCCGCCGCCTCTGTTTTTGCCTTTGAGGCGTGAGTTGACTTCGACGACTATTAAGCATTTATTGGAGGTTTTGGATGAGGTGTTGAAGGGTGAGAAGTTGCCTCGTTTGGATGCGGTTGTTGCGCAGCCTGTTTTGCCAGCGGTGTCTGATATTTTGCCTCAGTTGGATATTTTTTTGATGGAAATTGAGTTGCAGATTGAGAAGTTGTATGCGCTTTTGTGTGAGAAGGTTAAGGGTACTGGGATTATTGAGTTTTCAACTTTGGTGAAGGGGTTTGCTCGGATTGAGGCGGTTCGCACGTTTATTCTTTTGTTGTTTTTGGCGCAGGATGGGCGAGTGAGTTTGTGGCAGAATGAGGAGACTGAGGAAATTTATATTGCTGTGGGGAATTTGAAAGATGCAGGAACCAAAGGATCAGGCAGTTGATTCGAAGGCTGATGCTCAGCCTGTTCAGCCGGTTCAGCAGTCGCCTGAGGAGGAGGCGAAGGTGCGGCATAATTTGGCGTTGGTGGAGGCTGCGTTGTATGTTGCTGGGCGTCCTTTGGATTTGAATGAGTTGTGTGGGGTTTTGGGGAGTCGGTCGAAGAAGAAGGCGAAAGGGCTTGTTGCTGTTCTTATGCAGGAGTATGCGGCTAGGAATACGGCGCTTGAGGTTTTGGAGTTGAAGGATGAGCGGTTTGTTTTGCAGTTGAAGGCGGCTTTTACGCCGTTGGTTAAGAAGTTGGTGAATAGGCCTTTGTTGTCTTCTGGTCCGTTGAAGACGCTTTCTTATATTGCGTATAGGCAGCCGATTTCGCAGAAGAGGGTGATTGAGGTGCGTGGTCAGCATGCTTATGGGCACGTTAAGGTTTTGAAGGAGATGGGTTTGATTGCGGCTGAGAGGAGCGGGCGTTCTATGAGTTTGAGAACGACTGATTATTTCGCGGATTATTTTGGGTTAACTCAGGATACTGCGGTTATGAAGAAGGATTTGAAGCGCATATTTGGCGAGGCGTTGAAGGAAGAGTCGCAGGCGCAGAAAGAGTAGCCACTTTATATAGCGTGGAAAGCGTCTGTGCGGACCTACCCCCTATAGGGAAGCAAACAAACGCTTAACTTATCTAATTCTAAAAAACTCAGCACATTCACACATTCATACACACGATTTAGGTTTTAGTAACTTGGAGCGTCCTATTAGTTAGTTAACTAACTGTGTGTGGTGTGTTGTGTGTGTATAAG
>Ga0256868_10001161_pt1 | contig 14624 bp, 27 predicted proteins | sample RVTome_13_FD_187341 | JGI IMG/M metagenome (GOLD analysis project Ga0256868, IMG submission 187341) | Soil microbial communities from uranium-contaminated site in the Upper Colorado River Basin, Wyoming, United States - RVT92D227 HiSeq ... | reverse complement strand
CAGACTGGGCGCGGTCAATCCGCGAGCAATGCAAGTCGGCAAATGTGCCATTCTTTTTCAAGCAGATGGGCGGATTGCATCACGGCTCTGATTTGCTTGATGGAGTGGAATACAAGGAGTTTCCGAGATGACACTACAGGATGAACGAATCATAGCCGCCGCTTACGAGCGGCACATCGCAGAGCATGATGGCAATTTCGTGACGTGCCAGGATGCTGGATGCAGGGCGGCTCAGTGGGTGAGAGAGTCGGCGCAATGCTACCCGAAGCAATATGGCGCATCACTTCTTGAATCTGTCCTGCGTGTTATTTCTGAGATTGAAAAAATCACGGCATGGTTTGAACAGAAACGCGAGGCGTCACGATGAGATATCTCAATCCAGTTAGTCGCCCGAACCACCGAGAAAATGTCTCACATATTCTCTCGGCAGATGGCGTCTCTGCGCTGTGCGTCATGTCTCAGGCAGCGCATGGATACAAGCCGTGGCCGCGCGTGTGTGATGGTGAATGGATTGCGGGCGATACCGCAACCGCGCTACATGTTTGCCTGCGTTGCCGCAACATTCAAGATGCGCCGCCGAAGGCAGCCACGGCGCGCAAATCGCGCGAACACCAGGAGCGCAAAAGGCTGGCAGAGTGGAATCGTGCCGCGTCTGAATTCAATAGGGGGAAAGCATGATAGAATCTGTAGACCGCGCCATTATAATTGGCGCATTCGCGTGGCCGTATGAATTCTGGACGCGAGACGGCAAACGCCAGATCGGGCGGCGCCTGCTATTTGAATCTGATGCCGAGGCGGAAGCGTGGTTCAAGGTAAACTATCCGGCTGAGTATGCGGCCGGGGTTGAGATGAGGCGATTCGAATGATTGAGCAAGGGCTTTTGTGGCTCGATACCTCCAAGCGCGCGTTTGCCGACAAGGTAAAATTCGCCGCGCAGCGCTACCAGCAAAAATACGGCGAGGCGGCTACCGTGTGCTACGTTCACCCATCGATGCTGGCGGATGGCAAGAGCGTCATCATTGGCGGTGTCACCGTGCTGCCACTCAAGACGGTTGCGCCGTGCCATTTCTGGCTGGGCGTGGAAGCGCCGGACAAGAAGCGAAAGGCGGTGAAGAATGTTTGAACTTATGACATCAATGGGTATCGTGCGATGGGATGGGCGTGATGGAGTAGATGCTTGCCAGAGATGGGCAGATGCGCACCCAGGCGAGACCGTAACCGCGTGGCGCTATCGTAAAACGGAATTGAGAATTGGCATGATTAGGATTGTGCCATGATGACAGGCGCAACGATTGACACTATAGAATCATTTAGAACCCGCTGGCGCCGATGGTTGGGAAACAAGACGCGCCAGGACCGCGAATATTGGGTCACGTTGCTCGATTCGAACTGGATGGCGTGGCCGTATAAAATTCTTGATCGCGAGCCGTTATCTCTCATGGATGTAAGCCGTGAAAAAGTAAAATCAATTTGGTTGCAGGCTATCAATAAGGCGGACATGGTCCAACTCAGAAAATTGGATGGACTTTACGCATCTGAAAAAGCGGGATTACTATGACGGCATATTCCGCCCTAGCCCCAGAATCGCAGATCAAGCGCTACCGCACAATCATTCACATTGCCGAGGCAGCCGGCCCGCTTGCTCTTACGAACGAGATGGCGCTCAGCCTGATACGGGCCGCGAGCGCTGCACAGGATGAGCTTGAGCGGACGCGGCAACTGTTGGCGGAGGTCGCGCCGGATTTGGTGCGGAGGTTCGTTTGATTGTTACGCTTTTGTTACGCTCCTACCTGATTGACACGCAAGCCATTTCGGGTGTATGATTCTTGTGTATGTTGTGCCGCTTTCCACCTATGGGAGGTTACTACTATGACCGATAGATTGAAGGATCCGCGAACCACGATGATGTTCACTGGCTTAATCAATATGCTACTGACCTATCTCAAAGTTGACCCACAGGCAGGCTTGATTGTCAACGGTGCGATTGTACTCGTCGCGTTCCTGCTGTTCGGCGTCGAGCCGGTTGTGAATGCCGTCAAGGCCGCGCGAGCCGCTAAACTCTAGCGGCTCGTTTTGCTACATGTCTGAGACTCAGTTCCTTGCCTCTGTCGGGCAGTATGGTCCGTGGGTGACGATCATATTGTTAATTTCGTATATCGTCTCGACCAAACTTGGCCCGCAGGCGCTCAAGTCATTTTTCGATGAACGCAAGGCGCAGCGTCAAGAGCAAATTAACGTATACGATAAATTCATAGTAGCCTACGCAGAGAACACAAAATATATTGCGAGTAACACGCGCGCAATCGAGGCGATGAATGAGAATACTACGCGGGCGCTTGATGCAAACACACAACAGTTATATCGTCTAACTCACGCTATCGAGAGTCTTGATCGGGCGGGAGGTGTGAAATAGGCGATATTGAGATTGTGCTGAGTGAAAATGAAAAGCGCCAATTCCGCGCAGATGAGGCGGTTAAGGTTTCATTTCAATCATTGCAAATCGTGGTGAGGATGATAAAGGAATTATCCAGAGAACATGGCCACGATGAGGAACTGAGAGAGTTGTCTGATACTCTGTGTTCTGTGGCGCACAAACTATATGGCAACGTGACGTGTATGAAACTTGCAAATGGTTGGCCGGAGTTTGATCGAATGAAACAAGAGACGCCGTGCAATGACACTCCTGGATGAAATAGCCCAGACGCGCGCAGATTTGCAGCGGGCCGAATTGAGTCTGACGGCAGCGCTTGATATTATTTTCCACGTGCGCGATGACCTGGAATCGTGGGAGCGCGGATTGACACAACCGCTCAGCCGCTGGCTGCGTTATCCATTGCCAATCGTCTACCCTATCACCTCATATTTCCACGATGCGCCGATACCAGGCGTGCGCGAAACAATCCACGAGGGCGTGGACTTCGGATGTCCAGCCGGCGTAGCAGTTCTGGCGGCTGCATCTGGCATAGTCGTCTCGGCTCATTTCAACGCGGCCTATGGGTATCGCGCCCAAGTTGAACATGAGCACATGGGCGAGACGTGGCAAACGTGGTACTGCCACCTGTCGCAATTGCGAGTCGTGCCGACTCAGGCCGTGATTACAGGGCAGTGCGTCGGGCTGAGCGGCGCAACCGGGAACACAACGGGCGCGCATCTGCATTGGAATGTGGTTCGTAAATCCAACATGGAGAAAATTGACGGGCTTGTTGAGATTCTGCGCGGGTGCGTTGACCCGATGGCGTGGGTGATTTTGCCTGCTTGAGTTTATGGGGTCTGTCGGGTCGCTGCTGGGGGCGGCGGCTTGGCTCATTTCTCCTTGAGTGTGGCGGTCATGGGCTTTTCTCCTTTCCCCATGACCGCCACACGAGGAAAACAACATGAATGACTTTGTAATTGAGCGCCTGTCTGGTTATGCTCATTCGGCGTGGTCTGGCTGGATGAAATACATGTTTTCAAAATCGATGAGGGGCGCAAACGGCAGCTTGATAATTCCAGCGCCTCTTGTTGCGCGATGGGAGAGACAATCGCAAACATCATATAGCGACCTACCTGAGCAAGAGAAGGCGAGTGACCGCGCGGAGGCGTACAGAATTATTGAGATTCTTGATGCAAGCGGGGCATGAATGACTAATTTTATCATCGGGCTTTTGATCGGCTTATGGATTGGCGGCATGATTGGATTTTTCACAGCGGCGCTCATGTCGGCGGCGGGGTGCTCTGCCGAGGATTACATGAGGCTATACGTTCGCAAAGCCGAGTCTGCTGAGTTTCATTTTGTGGATGGATGATCATGCAGATTATGATTCTGACTACCATCACATTTGCCGTGTGGGTATTTGCGTGTGAAGTCATGGCGCAACATGAGCCGGGTAAGTTCACCGTCAGGGACCGCATCGTGTATTATCCGCTGACATTTGCGCTGTTGCTTGCGGCGATGTGGATCGGGGCGCGAACATGAGTGATTTATTAAGATTATTGTGCCCCGAACATGGAGAACAATCTATGAAATCATCTGGATTCTCCAAACTCTCATGGCGCACATTTGAAATTGTGCTGATGTGCGGATGTGTGTTTCAGTGTTGGGATAGAGGATTTATCAGGATAGTTGAACTGTCCAGACTGCCTGCAGCCATTACGCCGCGCCATTGAGGATATTGATAAAATGAGCGCGGAGGAAATTGTTTCAATCCTTGAGGATGCGAGTTGAACCGCCGCGCTGCTACAGGCCAATGATATGAGCGCATTCGATTTGTTCACACGAATAGACGATTACCACTGCGAGTGTGGCTCGCCTCTATATCGTCTGTCGGATGATTCTACCACCAGCATGATGAGTAGCCTGTTTATGTGCGTGAAGTGCGGCGCACTCCATTCGATGGTTGACGAACTGTCCAGCCTGCCCGCAATCGTCGTGTTGCCGGGCCAGGCTGATTGTTAGGCTCTGCCCTGCCTTGAGTGGGCTTGTCGGGTGCGGAAACGGACGTTGAAAGTTGCCGCCGGAGGGCCGCTAACCCAAACCGGCGGCAAAACCTAATGTGAGGCAATGTCAGATTTAGAATGGTCACCCGTCAAAGTGAAGTTGGGGGACTTGGCGCACTGGGCAGAGAATCCCGTCACGTTGACGAAAGCGCAGGCCAAGAAGCTTCTCAGGTCCACCGAGAAACTTGGCCGGATGCAAACGCTTGCCATTGGGCCTGCGAATGGTGACGGCAAATTTCCGCTTTACGATGGACACCAGAGATGCAATGTGTGGGCGGGCGCATTCGGGATGGCGCTTGAAGTGCAAGCCTTGCAATCGAATCGCCCGCTTGACGACGACGAACGCCACGCCGTGCCCATCATGCTGCGCTCGGCGGTGGGGTCGCTGGATTGGGATGCGCTATCTTCATGGCCTGCCGACATACTGGTAAAGAGCGGGTTTGACGCTGACTTGCTAGGCGACTGGAAGCGCGACATTGCGGCGTTGGGGAATTTGATTGAGAGTGAGACGCCAGAGGCGGCGGATGCAGAGCCGCAGATTGACAGGGCCGCAGAGTTGCAAGAGATTTGGCAGGTCAAAACGGGTGACTTGTGGCGCATCGGGGAGCATCGGTTGTTGTGCGGGGATTCTACACGATGCGAGGATGTCGAGAGGGTGATGCAAGGGGTGATGGCAGACACGACGGTCACTGACCCGCCGTATGGAATCGGTTACAAATATCTGGACCATGACGACAGTAACAGTACTAACAATCTAAAACTTGTTCAATCTGTTTTCGCACTTGGTGCGGACTCCAAGGTATGGACTTGTGGCTTGATGAATCTTGCACGTGACTTGGCGTGGAATCCTGATGCAAAAGTTCTGGTGTGGCATAAGGGATTTTCGCAGGCTGGAAACGGCAATGGCGGGGCAAGTACTTGGGAACCCGTGTTAGTGATCGGTGTAAAGCACGGCACTCTTCCAAATGACCACCTTGAGTTTTCGACAGACAGAGTTACCGGCTTGCGAGAATTGCATCCATGTCCAAAACCAGTTGCGCTATTCTCGCATTTAATTAAACACCTTGCGGGTCAAGTAATTTATGAGCCATTTTGTGGCTCTGGCACTACCCTTGTCGCCTGCCAGAACTTAGGCCGCAAGGGACGCGGGATTGAAATTTCACCAGCGTACTGCGCCGTGACTTTGCGGAGGATGCAAGACGCATTTCCTGGTATCTCAATCGAACGCATAGGCAGCAATGCTCCCGCATAGGCACACTCTAGGCAGAGGATAGGCAGCAATGCCAAGCAAAAAAGGCAGAGCGCCCACGCGAGGCGCATTCAAGAAGGGCGACGATCCACGCCGGAGTATGGCTGGGCAGATTAGCAAGCCAGTGCTACAGTTTCGGCGGGCGATTCGGCAACTGCTTGTAGATGAGGGCAACAAACTTCATTCAGTCAAGAATCAAGCTGGCGAAACCGTCACCCTGTCGAAAATTGAATGGGTAGTCGTGGCGGCCTACAATGCCGCCGTGACTGGGGATGCGAAGGCGCGTGATTTTATCGTGGAGCGTGTCGAGGGCAAGGTGGCACAGCCGCTTGCGCTCGATAACATGAGCGAGGAACAACGCAATGAGTATGTACGCGGATTACTCGCCCAGTCTGGTTGGACACTTGAGGAGCCTGAAGGCGAAGGGCTACAAGATCAAGCCGATAACGGCAGCGATAAGCCAGGTATGGCAATCGAAAGCCAGACCTGAGCAAATCGCGCCGCTTGGCAACTGGCGCGTATGGCTCATTTTGGCTGGACGCGGATTCGGGAAAACGCGAGCCATAAACGAATGGGCGTTGACTCAAGCGCAACCTGGAACACGTGGGGCAATCGTCGGTGCAACAGCGGCGGACGTGCGAGATATTGTAGTCGAGGGCGAATCTGGATTGCATACCATCATGCCGAGTTTGAATTATGAGCCAAGTAAACGCAGAATCACATGGCCGAACGGCGCGCAGGCGGCGCTATTCTCTGCCGACGAGCCGGATCGATTACGCGGCCCACAATTCCACTGGGCAATCTGTGATGAGGTGGCGGCATGGCGGCGTGGCTCTGAGGCATTGGCTATGCTCATGTTGGGGTTGCGTTTGGGTAGTGACCCGCGATGCGCGATTGCAACTACGCCGAGACCCACGGCGGTTATTCGTGACCTTGTTGCGAGCCAGACAACGCATGTAACGCGCGGCTCGACATACGATAATCGCGCCAACCTAGCACCCGCATTTTTCGAGCAAATCGTCACGCGATACGAAGGGACGCGACTCGGCAGGCAGGAGATCAATGCTGAGATTCTTGAGGATGTGCCGGGCGCACTATGGACGCGAACGATGCTTGACGATGGGCGCGTAACTCAGGCACCGCAGTTGACGCGAATCATCGTTGCGGTTGACCCAGAGGCGACGGCGACAGAGACATCGGCGGAAACGGGTATCATCGTGGCTGGACTTGGCGTTGACAAACATGGCTACATCCTGGACGACAGGACCATCAAGGGCAGTCCGCACACGTGGGCGAGTCAGGCTGTTGCGGCGTATCATTCGCATCATGCCGATAGAATTGTGTACGAGACGAATCAGGGCGGTGATATGGTTGCCCATACGTTGCACAGCATAGACCCGAATGTGCCATTGACCGGCGTACATGCCAGTCATGGAAAATTTGCAAGGGCCGAGCCGTTGCAGCCATACTACGAAAAACACGAAATCCATCACGTCGGCGTGTTCACAGAACTTGAGGACCAGCTTTGCAACTGGACACCAAATGGCAAAGACCCGTCACCAGATCGGCTTGATGCGCTAGTGTGGGCACTAACGGACTTGATGCTAGGCGCGCAAACGTGGGTACGCGAGCCGTTATCACGTCGGCAGGAATTGAGGCAGAAATGAAGATGGACCTGATACAAACCACAGGCGATATGGACATCGTTTGTCTGACCATTCCGTCTGAGAAAGTTGGCGCCGATTGGAAAAAGGTTGGCGTATGGAGCGATGATTTTGTAAAGCTAATGAGATATTCGCCATCATTTGAATCGGGTAGAACAATGCACGATTACATGAGAATGCAACCACGTTTTGCATTGAATGGTGATAAAATCATAGATGAAACATGGTATGCAGTTGCAATCACCGCAGATGTTTTGGTGCATGACTTATTGAATTGGATGAAAAGGAATCCATCTGGTAGATACGAGTATTTTGATTGCCGAAATGAGATAGGACCAGAGCACGAATATTCAGACGGCGGGTTGTTCGGCATGAAAATTGTGACCGACATGATGGATTGGCAACTACATCTGTGGATGTCAGTAAGGGCGGCAAAATGAGCAAACGAAGAGCACAACGTCATAGGCAGGAACGCCGTGAGCGAGAGGGGGAGAAGCGACTCGATGGAATGAGTTCAAAAACAATTGATAACCTTGTTTCTGATATGGTGATGGCCAAGTCGCGCCTAGAACCGATGGAAGTCAAAGCGCTTGACGCTGTGAGTGAAATTGTCGAACGGCAAACGAAAGCGGGCGAATCAAAGCAGCCGAGATTCACCGAACCCACCAGCATATTTACGAGCGTGTATCGTTGGGCGCTTTCGTCAATGGCGAATGAACCCGGCTCGCGCGCGACGATGCGCCAATGGGATGCGTGGTATCGAGAGTCCGTCAAGCGCGAGCCGTTTCTGTCTGGGCTATTCAATTCCGTAGTTCAGATTGACGTGAACCGCGGCTGGACGCTTGAGGGCGGCCACAACCAAGTTGCCCGATACACCAAAGTCCTGAAAGATTTTGACCGCTACATCAAGATCGGCAAACAATATTTGCCTGGCAACACGGGCGGCTGGCGCGCATACTCGGCATGGCAAGCGCAATCGTACTATGCTACTCGCATGGGTTTCGTATCCGAGATCGGGCGACAAGGACGCGGCGGGCCGCTGTTCACGATGTGGTCAGTTGACCCGTGTCGTTGTGAGTTGACGGGCAATCCAGCTACACCGCTGAAATATTATCCCACGACAAGCGGCGCGCAGGATTGGGATTACGAGGCGTACATTCGCAAGTGTTCGCTTATTTCGACGGATGAAAGCGCGCTCGGCTATGGCTTCCCCGCCGTCGCCAGGTGTTATGAGTTGGCTAAAATCATGGTTGGCGTGCTATCGCATTACCAGCAAAAGCTTGGCACGCGGACACCCGATGCAATTCTGACCGGCAAGTACATCAGCCAATCGCAATGGGAAGAAGCAATCAGGGCGCGTAATGAGAATCTGCAAGCCGACCCTGACGCATACCTCAACTCAATCGCCACCATCATGTCATCGGGCGGCGACATGCCCGAATTCGTTTTGACGACCCTCTCAAGCCTGCCTGACAAATGGGACATTGACCTGTGGACTAAAATACTCATGCGCGGCTATGAAAGCGCATTTGGCTACAAGGGCGAATTCACATACGAGAACGCGGGTGTGATCGGGCGTGGTAACGAAGTCCAGACCATGCACCGAAACGCCACCGCGATGGGCGGCAAGGATTTCATTTTGGCGCATCAAGGCGAGTTGCAGAATTGGCTACCCCCGACGCTGGAATTTCTGTATGATGAGCGGGATGTCGAGGGTGACAAAGACGAGGCCGCATTGCAACTGGCGAAAGCCCAGGTCATCACAGAACTGTCGAATTTGATCGAGGTATCGGGTGGCATTCAACAAAGCCGGATACCGACTAACCAATTATTGAAACTTGCGGCCGAACAGGGCGTAGTGCCAGAGGATTGGGCGCCTGGCGAAGAGGATGTCACATCCACAGACGAGGAGGCCGCCGAGGAACAAGATGAACCACTGCCGGAGCGTGTCTTCCGCGCCTGTCAATGCTTCCCGAACGAGCCAATCGTGCGCTACTCATGGCCTGCGAATAAAACGCGCATCATTCACCGATACGGTGCGGATGCGTTTATCAAGCGATTCACAATTCGACTACCCTGGAAGCATGATGTATCAGGTAGCGCGATTCATAGAATAGCAACCCTGTGAATTACACGGTTCGACTCGATTACGCAGAGCGCACGATAGGCGAAGTGGTTGGCGTATATAACGACCAACTGACGAACTTTGTGTATGAAACTTTGAATGGTTCATCGGACGCGATTGACCTATCACGGGCGCATCGTGCATTACTCAGGCAACTTGGGCCGCAATCGTATCTTGAGGGAATGCGTGAGGGCGGCGTACCACCAGAGGAGGCTGATGAATCCGATAGGGCTACGATTTCAAAATGGGTACAAGATCAAATCGGATTCGAGAAAAGCTTTGCCGCTGATGTCGTAGCGGCTCGCGGCGACGATGGAAAGCGGGCCGCGATTCTGGCGCGCGTTGGCTTGTGGGTAGCGGCAATGTCGGCGCTGGGCGCACAGGGCATTGCATCGGCAAAGGGAAACCAGATGGGACGATTCAACCTCGGGCCGACCAAGGAACACTGCCGAACATGCGCGGGCTTGCATGGCAAGCGGCACAGATTGTCATGGTTTCAGTCGCGCAACCTATTGCCTCGACAGATGGGCAACGAGAACTTTGTCTGCAAGGGGTATCGGTGTGAATGCAATATCAAATTCGATGACGGCACATGGTTGTATTAAGGGGGAGCATGTCAACACCATTCCTGTATGATGACGGCGAGGAGAACTGGTTGCAAAAATATCACCTCGGATGCGGCGGGATATACCTTGAGGGTTACTGCAATTTGGACATCATGGGAGTATCGGCGCTTGAACATCCCGAACTCGTGGCGCAGAACAAAACTACCATAACAGATTACTACGCGCGTCTGAACGGCGACATGCACAAGTTGCCCAAGCGCCGAGAGACTGTGTATGATGTGATTGGGGACGCTTCCCATTTTATGGGGATGCGCGAGACTGTTGACAAGATCATTGCCATTCAGTTGTTCGAGCACTTTACGCCCATCAACGCGATTATGGCATTACGCCGTTGGCGTACCGCGCTCAAACATGGCGCTCCTCTCATTATCAGCGTGCCTGATATGATGGGCACGCTTGATCTAATCGAGCGCGATGATGATGTTTTCTTTGCGATTCGTCATCTGCGCGGGCGCACGGGCGACAAATGGAATTCACACTGGGCGTGGTACACAGCAAACACACTGATTGAGTTGCTGGAGTTTGTGGAGTTTGAGACGGTGTACCAATTACCCAATTTTCATTTTCACCCATCAATTGTAGTCAAGGCGATAAAGGCATAAAATCATGAACAAGAAAACGAGGAAACGAATGACCGAACCTAAACCAAGCGAACAGTACGGCGTCATCCCCCACATTGACGTGTTGACACAGACTGCCGAGGGCGGCAATGGACAGACGCCCGCCGAGCCGACTATTGACGAACAATCCAGGCAAACGGCAATGGCGCGGGCGATGATCGAGAATGAAAATCGGACGCGTGTGCAAGCCTGCGGTGCGGAGATTGAAGCGGCGATTACGGCGATTCTGAAACGGCACAAATGCTCCGCTAAATTTATGGAGCTACGCGAGGGCGGGCAGACAACGCGCATTTGGCTGCAGCCGGTTGCGGTGGATGAACCTACGGGGCAATAGATACCATGAATCCATTCGCTGCGATTTGTACTATTGCCCAATTGTCCTCTGATTGCACAGAGTGGGCGGTGTACTGGTACTCGTGGATGGTACTCGGCGTGTGGGGCTTTCTGTGGTGCAATCTTGTCATCATTGCGCTATTCGGCAAGAGAAAGGTTAAACCCGTCACATGAAACACAAAAATGGTGGTATCGCATTACTTGGACGCAATGACGGCGTGATAGAAGTGCACAATCAACCTAATCAGGTGTATATCCGAATGCGCACTCCTGATGGCGAAAAACCAGAAATGGCATTCAATGATCGTGTTGCACTTGTATACAACATGCCGGTTGCTGTCGGATATGATCCCATTGCAGACAATCAACTATTTCAAGTTCTAAAAGTTGCGCCATTTATTGCCGAACTTTCTAAGAATGTATGAAACTCTCAATCGTCACGGGCACATTGAATCGCCTTCCCTATCTGCAAAAGTGTATCGAGTCCATCGGCCCATCATGCGGCGGGCTTGATTTCGAGGTGATCGTGGTAGACGGCGGATCCCGAGATGGCACACTCGAATGGTTGCGAAGCCAGCGCGACATTATCACGATTGAGCAAGGCGCGGCTTATGGGGCAGTCTGGGCGTACAACGCAGGTTTTGCGGCGGCTGAGGGTGACTATGTGGTAGCCCTGAACGACGACTGTACCTTGATCGGCGACACGCTGGCGCTGGCGGCAAACTATCTCGACACGCATCCACGATGTGGACAGTTGGCGATACCGTGGGCAGAGCGCAGTCACCCGCAAGATAAGTCGCTGCCGATGGTGCAATACGTTCGAATCGGCAAACAGGGCCTGCTCGTGGTATATGCCAATTTCTCAGTGACGCGGCGCTGGCTCGGCGACAAGGTTGGATGGTGGTCAAACTATCTTGAGCATTATGGCGGTGACTGTGAGCTATCCTTCATGGTTTATAGCGCAGGCTACACCGTTGACGAATTGCGGGGCGGCTTGATCGAGCACTATCGGGTACAGGATAAGACGCGGCGCACGTGCTATTTCAATCAGGCATTCGCAACGCGCTGGTATATGCGCGATGTGTCCAGCATCGTCAACCTATTTCGGGCAGAGGGTAGACCGATTGACACGCGAGATGGGCAAGGCGGCGAATCAAAGCCGGTTGAAATTAGGGGGAGAGTGACGGCATGAAAGTCACCAAAGATGAAATAATCATTGAGTTTATGACAAAGTTTCAAGGACGCGCATACGACAATAAGTTCGGTGTATGCTTTTTGTGCGGCGGTGGGCGCGAGATTGTTGAGGGTGAAATATTCAAACCTAGACATCTTGATACATGCTTATTTTCAAGGGCGGAAAAACTTGTACTCAAACAAGAGGGGGAGCCTATAAAATGCGCGTGTCATTCGTCCTAATCGCTTTCAACTCTGACTATGTGCTAGAGCCATGCCTGCGCTCTGTATTGCCATTCGGAAATGTGTACGCCGCCGAGGGGCCTGTACAGTTCTGGCGCAATAAGGGCTTCACGAAAAGCACCGACCGCACGACTGAAATCCTTGACGCCTACAACATCCCGACGATTCACGGCATGTGGCAAGAGAAGGATGACGAATCAAACGCGGCGTTATCGCTCGTGCCCAGTGATGCGGATTTCGTGTTCTGCCTCGATGCAGATGAAATTTGGAAACCGGAGGACTTGGAGAATATATTCAAAATTCTGAAAAGGGGCAGAACAGATTCTATGTCATTCAAAGCCGTTTCATTTTACGGCGGATTCGATAGAATAATGACGGGCTTTGAGGCAAACTTTGAGGTATTTCGTGTTCAGCGATTCTATCCGGGTGCGCGATTTTCGATGCACAGACCGCCGACAATTAATGCGCCAGATGGCAAGCCCTGGCGCTATCATGTCAACATGCAGTGCGGATTATTTTACCATTACTCCTACGTATTCCCCTCGCAGATGGAAATGAAGGCGAAATACTACGCGGCGATGGGCGGCAACATCCCAGATTATCACAATCGAGTTTATACGCCGTGGGTACTGGGCGATGACGCAGAAAAGGCACGTATTGAGGATGAATTTGATGGCGTGCATAATTGGCTACCAGAACGACGCGGCCCATGTCGCACAATGGAATGGCTAGGGATTCATCCGCCAGAGATCATGCGTGTGTTGCCAGAGTTGCGGCAGCGATTCGAGTTTGAACTGGGGGCAACGAATGAGTGTTGACGTTGTAGTGTTCACCTGTGCCAAATATGCCCACCTAATCCCGAAGTGGCTCACCTATTTTGAGCGCACATTCCCACTGCCATACCAATTGACCTATGTCGTAGCTGGTGTAGCCCGTGTGCAAGTGCCACACAATTTCAATCATGCGGCTACTCGATTTGTTTTAATGCTACGCGATTTCAGCATGGCGGCTAACATGCTAGATTATCTCGCGGACAAGAGCGAGCCGTTTCTCATGCTCATGGATGATTTCATGCTATTTGAGGCGGACAAAGGTTTGTTGCTCAGGGCGTGGGAAATTATCCACGATCCATATCATGGTTGCGTCCGCCTCGTGCCGTGGCCCGGCCCTACAATCAAATGGGATTGGCCTGAATTTGGCGAAATAGACAAATCCCTCGAATACGCCGTCTCGTTGCAAGCCTCATTCTGGAAGCCTCAGACATTCCGCGATTTGCTTGATCGTTCGTGGAATCCCTGGCAGATCGAGCTTGAGGGCAGCAAGCGGGCGCGTGACTATGACAAGCGGTTCATCGGGTGCAAGACCTGCGCTGTCAATTACAAGGATTACATGATGCGGGGCAACAGACGACCCGAACATGCGGACTGGGTGGATGCGAATCTATGAACACAATATCAGTCTGGTATGATTGGAAATATGAATACCGCATTGATCCAATGGGCGGAAAAAACGTATTCAATGTTCCTCAAGGCGTAACGAACTTTGAAAACAGAGAGGGCGTCAAGCCATTTCTGCAACAACATGAGGACGCTATTGTGGCGTTCGATTTGTCAAGAAGCGGCGTTATATGGACTAGGGAATATATGTGATGGGCGCAATCTATAGTAGAATACCGGAGGCTCAAGAGGTTGCATATTGGATGCGTGAATTTGTGGAATATTCAAAAGCAATCAAGGCCAGGAATTAGAATGAGCACCGAGGGCTTTTTCAGTGACACCCATCTGCAAGCATTCGCCAAGTCACTTGCCAACCGCGTCTCTGCCTTTGTCGAGACTGGCGCAGAGGAAGGCAAGACGACCCGATGGGCTTCCGAGAATTTCTTGCATGTGTTCACCTGCGAGATTGACGAACAGTATTTGTCGCGTCTACATTGGGAAATGCTACCTGCAAACGTATACCTGTACGCAATGAATTCGCCACAGTTCATCGCAGAGGTTACGTTACTCGTTGGCAACATGCCGCTGTTTTTCCTTGATGCGCACTGGGGTAACTATTGGCCGCTCTTGGATGAATTGAGGCAGATACGGGCGCACTACAACAAGGCCATTATCATCA
>Ga0256868_10001159_pt1 | contig 14625 bp, 14 predicted proteins | sample RVTome_13_FD_187341 | JGI IMG/M metagenome (GOLD analysis project Ga0256868, IMG submission 187341) | Soil microbial communities from uranium-contaminated site in the Upper Colorado River Basin, Wyoming, United States - RVT92D227 HiSeq ... | reverse complement strand
AGGTAGTTTTATAGTCAGCATTAGAAATCACAGCGGCGGAATCGATCCTCAGGCCATCCATAAGTGTCACACCCAAAACCCTACCCTTCTCTACTCGAATCTCTTTTACCTCTGTTCCTACTCTCATCTCACCGAAACCTCTCGTATCGGAAACTTGACGTTTTTCCTGATGCCCAATGACTGCTTGGGCCAACCTCTCGCACAATAAACGCATGCCTCCAGCGGGATACCATATCCCTTCTTTGGCCATGGAGCTCCACATGGCGGCCAGCCAGGGGAGGCTGCTGTATGGTTCCTGAGTACCCTGACTGCCCAGGATTCGACGCAGTCTCCAATCTTTAACCAAGCTGGAGAGATACTCTAAGGCTGATTTCTCTGACGCCCTCTCAAGAATGGAGCGATTGAGGTCAGTGTCAGAAAACTTCATCGCTGAAAGAATTTCTTCCATATCCTTAAAAAAATGTTTGACGGATTTACCCTCTTTGGAAAAAAGTTTTGTCAGCTCTTCGATCATCTCTGAGAAGGTAAGCGAAAGAGGGATTTCCAGATCAAACGCTTTGATTCGATACTGCATCTGTGAAAGTTTTAGATCATTTCCATCCAGCGCACGGAGGGTGTCTCTGACAATCGAAGGAGTGCTGAAACCAAGAGGGCCCATGGGAAAGGTGAACCCTTTTCGTTGATACACATAAGCCGTGCCACCGGGATGCGGGTTCTTCTCCAGGATTAAAACACGTAATCCCGCCCTCACCAGCATGGCGGCGGCCGTAAGACCCCCTATTCCTGCACCCACAATAATCACATCGCGCTGATCAGGCATGATGAAAAACGTAACACAGGCTACAATATTGAACAAGAACTTCCAAGAATTTTGTGGGATGATTTTTTGTCTATTTCTGTTACAGAAAAAAAAAGATAGAAAATGCCACATCGGCCAAATTGCTGCTATCATAAAGGTTTAAGCTACGCTAAAATAGCTCTGAATGGTAACGATTATTGTCTGATGGAGTGAAATTTCGATTTTTTCCCTGATTCAGACTTTCAATCCAAAATCGATGGCAAATGAGGGTCAAAAAACGCCACAGATTTAATTCTTGTGCAATTTTGTTTTTCTGGGAAACCATTAAATATCAACCCGTTATATGCATCAATGGCTCTTGGCATTGAAATTGCTGTTCAAGAAAAGGAATAAATAAATGCTTGAGTCAAAGAGGCAATTCTGTTATGGCAATTGTTGAAGGAGACAGATTCAAGGATAAATTAACCGGACAGTCTTTCATCGTGAAGAAGATCATGGACAGTACCGTTATTTTGGAAGCGGAAGATGCGCCCAATAGGTTTTGTCTTAGCAATGCAGTTGTGGAATTACTTTTCGAGAGGACAGAAAATAAAAAAAGTATAAAAAGTATAAACTAAATTTTTCCATTTACCCCGTTAGAAACAGTACCCCGTTCGGATATCGTTTCTTCTATCTCTTCCAAAGCCCCTTTTCCAGTCAATGTCGGCCTTCGGGTAGAGGATCCTTGATCCTTTTGAATTCTTTTAAGAAGGGTCTGTGAATCTGCTTTAAGCCAGATAATAAAACCATTCCTTCTTAAAGTCTTGACATTGTCTGCGTCAAGAACTGCTCCTCCTCCGGGGGCGATCACTAAATGATTTCCTTTTCCATAATACTCAATGGCGGTGCACCACCCTCGAACCATGAAAATTGATTTCTTACGGACACGCAACACGCCTGCCTGCCGGTAGGCAGGGGAGGGAGGAGGGATTTGTTCTTTGACGTCCATACAATTATGGACTAATTAGTAACTCCTGATTTAAGGAAAGATAGAAGGAAACAAATTTCTTTCAGAAACGTTCAGCGATGGAGGATTCCACTTTCTTGACCCGGAGATTTTAATTATTGTAATCTTAATTTAGTTTATATTCCGGGATGATTTCGACACCAGGAGCCATTCGATGCAGAATTTCATTTTTGAAAATCCAACAAAAATCATTTTCGGCAGGGGTTGCATTTCGCAAATAGGGCAGGAGATCAGAGGTTACACCAATAAAATGTCGATGGTTCGTGCAATCAATTTTTCGGCTGCGGATTTCCGGTCCTGTTCGCGTTATCCTCGGTGTTCTCATAGACGACCAGATTGCGCATGAATGCTTCCAGTTTTGCATCCATCTCTTTCTGGCCGACGTTCCCCTGTCCTATGAACGCAACCGTGTATAGAGAGGAGACAGAGGGGACGTCTCCTTTCCCCGATTTACTGCCCTGGTGATGGGTCGTGGAGATAATCGTCACTTTATCCTTATAATAAGCAGAACGATTATAGGGAAACTTCCGCTCCACCATATCTTCCCAGTTGCTTTGATACTGATCCCCAAGCTCTCTCTGAGGTTTCATCTTTCTGGAAACGGTGTAGCCAGTCTGATTGTATCTCTCTTCGCCTATTGCAATATTGGTGATGTCCCAAACCGTCTTACCCTGGTCCTGAAAGTAGCCGAAATCGAGCCTGAGGTCGCTATGGTCGGAAATCTTTAAAATATCGGGGCCGTAGGATAGAGAGAGTCTTTTCGATTGATACCGGAACACCTCATTGTTCCTAATATGAATGTCCAGGGTTGAAAAGGTGGAGGGCAAGAGGTCTTTCATACCCAGGAATTCCCGCCAGTCTTTGAAGGTCCCGTAATAGGACACATAAATAAAATCCGAGAACACCTTCAGGTCAGGAATGTGTCCCTGGTCGATGTTGCCGGTCTGGTCTGTTCTCATCATGACGATGCACCCGCCGGGAACGGGGAGAGAAAAGGTGACTATCTTAGTATCGTTATATTCGGTGAGCCAAGTACGAACCATCCAGATCCTCCCGTAAGAATCTGTGAACCGATAGTTCTCAAAGGCGCTACCTATCGATGTAATCTTGATATTCTCCGTTCCGATCGCTCTGGAACGACCACCCCCCTTGAGGACCAGATCCATAAACTGCTTCGAGTCGCCGTAAAACTTCTCCAGGGGAATGTCGTCCGGTTTGCGGACATACATGAAGACCGTACTGGCAAGAGTGCCGTACATGAGGCGGCCATTCTTTCCCAGGTCTGCATCTCTCGTCCCGCTAGGATAATAGGCGTCCCAATTACCGTCCTTACCCTTCATAATGAGATGAGGGAAAACCGCCTCATAACTCTTATGGAACAGCCGGGTTGATCCCGGGCCGTTGGGAAATAAGGAGTCTTGATTCTCGGCAAGCAAATCTTTGAGGAGCTTGTCTGAAAACTGAGCCATGATCATATTCAACTCACTGTCCAATTCTCCGTAGGTCTTGGGCAGGTTGACCTCTTTTTTTAGGGTCTCTCTTTTGGTCATGTCCATATTATCAAGAAAATAGCGTACTTTCGTTTGAACAACCGCTACATTCTGCCTTGCTTTGAGGACTTCAAGGATCGGGACTGCGTAATTAAGGTTCTCGCTGGGGGATTTCCTCAGGACAATGCCAATGACGTTCCCATTCTGGTCAAGAAGTGGACCACCGCTATTGCCGGGAGAGGCGGCTGCGGAGAACCGTATCCACTTCCACTCCCCTTCTTCTTCTTCCGGTGTGTCAGACGTATAGAGGCCATCTCTGACCACAATTCCCTCTCCGAGGGCATTGCCAACAGCATACACTTTCTGGTTAAGTCGGGGGTTCTTATTCAGCGGCAAATATCTCTTTGCGGCGGCATGACGGAGAGAGAAAACGATGAAATCGCGATTTTTAGAGTATTTGAGAATCTTGTCAATCGAGTAAACCTTCCCTTCTTTATCCCTGAGAAAGATCTCCTTGAATTGACTCCCATTCCCCGGGTTCAAGACATGCGCGGCCGACACAAACTCGGAAGGGCTGATGGCGAATGCAGTGCCGATGGAATAGTATTTGTCCATTCGTATGGAGTAAGGGAGTAGATCCATGGGCAAGGGTTTTTCATACTGCAGGGAGTCTTTCGTCGGCTTCGGCACCACGACCTCATACACAGCATCACTGATGGCATCCATCACACGGGAATTTAATGTGGTGCTTCTCGAGGCCGTCCCGGGCAAACCCGCACATCCGATCAGATACGGGAAAAGAAAGACCCACACAACGATCAGGATATTCCTCAATGTCTTCATACCCTTTGTCTCCTTCGCGATCGAAATATTTCTGAAAAAGCCAAGAAATCTCAAGAGAGCGAAAAGGTTTTTTTCAGAGCTCTCGATCGAATCCTGTTGACGGTAACTTCCTACAGCAACCATATTATTTATTTTAACATGATTCTTTCCTCAATGACAATTCCTTAAAGTTTGACGAAGAGCGAAAAAATGAGTAGGATTGGACCGGGGAGCGAATGGATACCGTTAAAATGGAAGGCTTTGCATGAAAATGCAGTGGTATGTCTATACTGGAACCGGCAATTCATTATGGATCGCACGTCAGTTGGCACTGGAATTAAAAGAGGTCAGTCTTCACTTCATGCCGTACTTATCAACATATTTTAAAGTGGAGGCCGACGGTGTGGGTATCATTTTCCCTGTCCACATTTGGGGATTGCCCATCCGTGTCATACAGTTTATCAATCATCTCCAAGTCAACCCCGAGACGTACTTTTTCGCCCTGGCCGTCAACGCAGGGGGGCCCGCCGCCACACTGCTTCAGCTGCAAAAACTAATGTCCACCCGCAAACAATTGCTCACCCTTGGCTATTCCATTGTCATGCCTTCCAATTACATCCCCTGGGGTGGTCCCGGACCGATGGATGCTCAGCAGCGGCTGTACAGGCAAGGCCAGGAAAAGGTGAAGGCGATTGCCGGATCAATCCTTCAGGGTGAGCGAAAAAAGGTGGACAGAGGACCTCTCTGGCAGAACATCCTGTTCTCCTGGATCTATAAGATTTCTTACCGGCATGTCTGCAAAATGGATAAAAGTTTCTGGGTGGACGACAAATGCAATGGCTGCGGAATCTGCTCGAGGGTTTGTCCGGCCAACAATATCGAGATGATCGATGAAAAACCGGTGTGGCTTCACCGATGCGAACAATGCTTCGCCTGCCTGCAGTGGTGCCCACAGGAAGCCATTCAGTATGGAAAAAAAACCGTCAAATACCCGCGGTATCATCACCCTGAAGTCACTTTGGAAGACATGCTCGAACAAGCGAAAACGAATAAAGGATGATCCCCGGGACCTATCGGCGAACGCTTTCTCTAATATTTTCTCCTTGACATTTGAAAAAAATATGGTAAAAAGAATGCATTATCGAGGCTCAGGACGTATGATGCAGTTCAGGAATTTCTTTTTCTTCTATTTCTATTTTAATAGGGCTCACCCATATCCCTGAGCCGAGCTATATAGTAAGGGAAGCCATGGGTGAGTCAGATGTCCCCCATGGCTTTTTTGTTTTTGCATAACAAAGGCCATGGAAGGCATATTCCATGGCCTTTTTAATTTCAGCAAAAGGGGATTATGACGAAAAATAGATGAGAATATCGTTAAGGAGGCTAAACATCAAATGAATGCAAAAAAGCATGAACCGATTAAGATCACTCCACATTTTTTCCAATTGGGCACACCTGCCTTCCCCGCTTATTTGTCCATGGGAAAGGAAGGAATGATCATCGAAGGGGGGACAGGGCCTACGTTCACCATCATGATCGATCAGATCGAATCATTGGCAATCGATCCAAAGACGATAAAGTATATTGTCTTGACCCATACCCATCCGGATCACATTGGGGCGGTGCCACATTTTCACCGCGATTGGCCTCATATCAAACTCTTGGCAAGCCCCATCGGCGCTAAAATACTCGGCAAAACAGAGCTGTTCAAAGAATTCCAGTTGGTTGATCTTGGCATTGCTCAGTTGATGAAGGCAAAATCGGAGATCGACACATTGCCACAACACGTTGAAGACTATGCCTTTAGTGTTGATTCGGTCGTCAAGGAAGGGGACTGCATTGATTTGGGCGCTGGCATCGCATGGAAGGTTTTTGAAACACCCGGCCATTCACCCTGTCATATTGCTTTATTTGAGGAAAAGGAGGGCACCCTAGCGCTCGGTGATACCTCAGGATTCTATGTCCCTGAAAAGGATGTATTTTGGCCCAATTATTTTGAATCCCTTGAGAAATACTGCAATACGATTCGGAAGCTGGCTGCGCTTCCGGCCAAACGAGCCGTCCTCAGCCACAATGCGGTGATCGAAGGAAGTGTCCGGCAGCATTTGGAAAAGGCCATGAAGGCAACGGAGAAGTATCATCAGGAGCTTATGGAAAGATTGGCGAATGGAGAAGTCTCTGAAGAGATCGCCATGGATAAGGCTCGGTTCGTCGACAGCCTGACCGATATTCAGCCCTTTAAGATCATGTATGATCTGTGTAAGGTGCTTATCAAGAATTCTTTACAAAATGGAAAAGACGATCATTTTGTCTTCTAGAAAGGATTGAAACCGTCCGCGGTATACAATCGTTCTGATACCACGCTTAAGAATTTGGGAAGTGAGAATTTTGAAGAAATGCGTTTCCACCTCAAGACTGAACCGCGAGGGAAAACATTTTTTTACGCGAAAGGCTCTGCAAGCTTTTATTGAAGATGATTTGTCTTTGCAAATCTTCTCGAATCACTATGACCGGTTTTTTCGAATGCCCTTCGATTTTTTCATCACTTTTTGACAACCAAGGTCCCGAGGGTTTTGATCGTGGCTTCAGCTTCCTTCATGATTCGATCACAGAGTTCTTGGACCGTAGGGATGTCGTGAATACGTCCAGCCACCGTCCCCCCTAAAACAGCGGCCTGATCCATTTTACCCTGGAATAGATTGGCCAATCCTCCAATTTCTAAATCGAGAAGCTCTTGGGTCGAGCCACATGGGTTACCCTTATAGAGGTCTGGAGTCCCCCGTACGGTAGCATCGACAAGTTCTAAGGCACGACTATTTCTTAAAAACCGCATCGGTCCAAAAAATCCACGAGCCACCAAGGCATCCTCTTCCGTGCTTTTCACAATCAATTCTTTCCATCCTTGGTCAAAATCGCTTTCTTTTGTTGCAATAAATCGAGTCCCCATCTGGACTCCTATGGCTCCCATCGCAAGGGCTGCAGCCAATGAGACCCCATCCGCAAACCCGCCCGCCGCAACAACCGGTGTTGGGGCAACACGTTTAACGACTTCGGGGAGAAGAACCATGGTGCTCGTATCCCGCCAGCTGCAATGGGCTCCTCCTTCACGGCCTGATGCGACAATCACGTCGGCCCCGGCTTTGACGGCCCGTAAGGCTGCCCGGACAGATGGGACAACATGGACCCACACCATTTCAGGGACCTCATTCTTGACCGCAATGGATTCAGCAAGTTTCTTAGTCCCAGGGGCTACAGACCATGGTAAGGGGTCCCCTGCAGAAGTCACAATCACCTTCAATTTTTCCCTGACGGCAGAGTCGCCTTTTACTCTGTTAATCACACAACGGATTAATCTAGCCGCCGTGGGAATGAACTCTTCTGAAAGAGGAATATTAACGCCGAACCGCGCCCACGGGACCTCTTCGATGGCAGCCAGCACATGGTTTATAGAACGGGTCAAGAGTTCTTCAGGGGAGGCTTCGTCAAAAATCCATGAATAACGAGAATGGCCAAGGCCGGGTATTTCAAAGGAACCCATCCCGATTGTCGAGATGATCCCTATTCCACCCGTTTTGGCAACCGCACCGGCGAGCTTCGTCGTATTGTAAGGACCCATTCCTGCTTGGATAATGGGAAGTTTTGTTTGAAAGATGTCGTAGAATTTGGTTCTGATCATTATTCTCGTTTTCAGGATCAGAAATCACGGTAGAACGATTTCGATTATTCTCAAACCCGATTTCCGCGAAAAAACATACGGCAGAATTACCACATTCCTTTACAAACTTCAATAGTTTGTCTACGGAAAATAGGCTACTCTTTGATTGGGTGGTTGGAAACAAGCAAATGTTGGCAGGCCTTTAATCTTGGATCAGGTCAACCGGCTGACACCGTAAACCCCTTTGAGGGTCCACACTCCTCATGGCTTCACCCCCTCCCTGAGCTCTCCAACCACTTTTTCATATTCTTTCTTCGCAAATTCTCCTCCGTACTTCCTCTCAAGCCGACGAACGATGAAATGCCCCCGGGCCGCAGCCTGAAAGTGACTGATAAAAAGGTAGTTGATCGATGCACCCCCTAATGCTCCGAGGATCGGCACCATTTCGGCGGCCATCTTGTCCGTGACGATGACGCCAAAGCGGGAAGCTAAATTCGCCATCACTCGGATCACAATCGGCGTGCCTTCCTCCGCAATCCCCCGTTGTGCTATCAATTCAGCAGCCTCTGACAAGGTCCGAGTCAGTGCTGCCCGAACGGCATAGTAGGCTGTCTCAGCGGCATTATCACCCTTTGACCTTCAGCCTAAAGCAAAAACAGTGATGCACGCCAGATGAGTGTCCATGGAGGAGAGGTTTTCGCCCTCACTTCGAGCAATGTCAGCAATGGAACGAAGCATCAGGGTTGTCGAAAAGGGAAGTTCAACGATTAGGCCAGGAAGTCCGAAGAAGCCTCCAACAGCGCCGCTGGCAAGGACCATCGCCCGATGGATCAATCGAAATGGCCTGCCGTGGCTCCTCTTATCCATCGTAGACAGCGCGACATAGAAAGCTGTCCCGACGGACTTGGTTGCCGTGTTTCCAATCATTTGTCCAATCCATCTCGGCAGGACCTTTATGAATCCTTCAATGGGATACCCGAGCAGGTTGATCAACCGAATACTCAAACCGGATCTTTCCAAAAGGTTGACGGCTGTCCTGAGATCGTTGCGGTCTCTCTTTTCCATTCTATCGAAGTAATGGTCCTGGGTCAGGCTCGAAATGTCGCAGAGGATAGAATGGAACGGAGTTAAACAACTTCGTCCCCTCTCCCGCGGTTCGTATTCTATACCACACTGAAAATTTTTGGAAGTGAGAATTTCAAGGAAATCGCATTCTCATCTTAAGATTGAATCGAGATGAAAAAGATTCTTGTGCGGGAAAAACTCTGCATGTTGGGTTGTCTTTGAACCAACGTCCTATTGTTCAAAAGGTCTAAATGGAACGGTTGATGTGATGTCAAATTAATCCAAGATATCGATTGGATATTGATTCCCTGAAGTTTGATTTTTCTACGGGGTTGAGGTAACTAGGAGTTCGCTGGTACTTTCCCAAAACCCGAAACCGAATTCATTGAAAACGGTATCACGACCGAGGAGGCCATTTAAAAGAGGATTAGGTGGCATTTGAAGCAGGTGTATGGGGCATTGAATGAGTTTGCCAAATATTTCCAGGGTTGCCGTATATTGGTAAGCTACTGTTAAACCGCTGGCCGTTGCGATATCAACCCTTTGCCCTTGATCCCAGGACTGGAGGCCTATCATCGGATAGAGATCTGCCCTTAACGTTGTCACACTGGCTCCGGTATCAAACAATAAAGATAGGGAAACGCGGTTATTTGCTGCAGTTATTAGAATGACTTCTACCAATGGTAGGCGAATAGTTTTGCCGTTTTGATCCTGAGACTCATAGAATCGAAGTACACGCTCGAAGTCCTTAGGTGGCATAAGTAAAATTCCAGACAACGGGTTCTGCAGATACGAAAGTAATGAGAGGTGTGTCAAATCCAGCCGCCTTGGTCAAAAGATCTGGTAAATTTAATGCAGAGGCCACAATATGGTTGCTATGTATAGCAACCCATTGGCCTCCATATTGTTTGCGAATATCAGGCAAGTTGTTAGTTAGCCAGTCCAATGAATCCCCTTGGTTTGAAAATGGTTGCGTAGAGCGGATGACTGCAGCTTGTTCGGCTGAAACAAACCCTTCAGCTGCAACTTGCCAATATTTGATCATCAGAGTGCCTTCTTCTGTGACAAACCAATCGATTCCAAATTTAGTCAAGGTGTCAAGAATTTCCTCAGGAGATCCAGGTCCGGTAGTAATGAAATCATTAAATCTTCTCAGGTATCCGATCTCTTGGTTTATTTCGGTTGAAACTTTCATGTTGCATCCCTTTTAGATTTTTCCACGAGCAGTTTGCCTATATTTTGGGCATGGGGAACGCTAACAGTGATTGTCGCACGGAGCCGAGTTCTGACTCTTGCGATTTGGCCAGTGGGACCAGGTGGTCCCGGAACTGCTTCATAGAACTGCATTACCATTTCGTTTCCAGTGGAAAGGATCTGCGCAAGGTCACAATAGAAGGATATAGCATCGGGGGGTTGCTCATAAACCCGCTCAATTTGAAGTTCTTTTGGGACTTGCTTTTCTTCCGGCATAGTTTCCTCCTTTCAAATCGATGAATGGACGGAATTACTGAGATCATACCATAAAAGTTTTAGGTAAGTCAAAAGTTACTTTTCATTCGGCGGGGATGAGTTCGGCCCTGTATCGAGTTGTTTTCTTATTTTGGTACGGCTTGATCAAGAACTTTGGTTGTGTTTTGCAGCCCTAATTTGATAAACACCCACGGGGCGCCATAGGTGACCCAAAAGCCGGTGAGGGCATAGCGGACATAACGCAACACCTGGGACACGAGCGACGCATCACGCGGGAACACCATGCGTAGTCCCCACCACAGGATCGCCAGGCCAATCACGCCCACCATAAAGCGCACAGCGCGTTTCCACCACATGCCGCCCGCGTCAAATCCACCTCGCTGAAAGATCAAGATGGCTCCAGCAACAAGACCAAAAAACGTGCCCATGGCACCAAATGCGCCTGCCGTGACACGCGGTTGGATGGCTGCCTGGCCCGGTGCAAGTGAAAAGACGCGTGCGGCAGTAATTTCCCATTGAGGCGGGTCAGCAGGCGGCACAAAGGCCAGCCCGGCCAGAGAAACGATGAGCAGCAGCAACGAGGCAGCAAAGGCCAGGGCTATTTTCTGCGCAAGTGTGAAGCGATTGAACCAGCCAATCACGGCAGTTTCCCATTTCAAAAACGCCCACAGTATCAAAGCGCCGATCAACCAACCGGCCAGCACATCCGTTGGAAAGTGAACAGCCAGCACGATGCGAGAATAACCAATGAGAAAGATGAGGGCTGCCATCAACCAGCGCAGCCAACCCTTGCCACACGCGGCCATTGTTCCCCAGACAGTCATGGCGTGTTGGGCGTGTCCGGACGGAAAGCCGTATGAGGCTTCGGCAGTGATCACCCGCAATTTATCGCTCACCCAGTAGGGCCGGGGTTGGTGAAAGACAAATTTAAAAAAGGTGTTCAGGCTGTCGGACACAGTCAAGATCACACCGAAACGCAGGGCCAGGCGGATGTCCACACACCAGCAGAGGAATGGCAGAATGAACAGGTAAAACTCTTGGGTGCCCAGGAAGCTAAAAAAATGAGATGGAGCGGCGAGCCAGGGAGCGCTGGTTTGTAGTCCGGCGATGAAGTTGATGCCCCAGTCAAGGATGGGATTCATGGGAACGATGATGATAAGAACTCGTTTTTGGGATAAGTTAACTATGCGAAAAACGGAGTTGAATGTCAATTAAAAAAGCCAACATTTCAACCCAAAACAGAAACGTCCTGTTTTCAGGTTTGGATTCTATGGAATGGAAGTCAGAAGACATACCATCACTTTTTGTTTCCGAAGCTTGAAAGAACATCTTGAAAAAAAACCGGAGAACCAGGATAATGTGGCAAAATGGGGGTTAAGGGTCCAAGGGGTCGAGCGCCGGAGGGTAGATCGTAGAGAGTAGAAAGTGGCCAAACCTACACTCCACCATCCACTTTCCACATTCGAATCTTAAACCCTCGAACCCTGGAACCCTGAAATTCCAATGAAACATCAACCAAATATCACCGTAGGTATCATGGATCGGCAAACCGAAGTCTTTGGTCGTCTACATGGAGACTTCCGCGGAGATGGGTTCGGCCCGTTCTCTGGCGGGTTTTCAGCAAAGGTAGATGCAGGAATGATCGTTCTCTTCGACGACGCCCACCGTGAAATTGTTCGCTCTCCATCGATCAGGCTCACAGGACAAGAGGAATCAACCCTTCGACTGCGCCAAGGGACCGAGGCGCGCTCAGGGCAAGCTCTTACACTCTTTAATGTCACCATCGGAAGCCGCTTCCACTGGGAGAGGACAGAAGATCAGACCTTCCAGGGAGATTTAATTCTCCTGCCACGTAACGATGGTACAATCGCAGTCATCAATGAAATCCCCCTGGAGGATTATCTCAAAAGTGTGATCTCCTCAGAGATGAGTGGCATTGCTCCGATGGAATTTCTGAAGGCTCATGCCATTCTATCCCGGAGCTGGCTTCTGGCAGCACTTGACCGCAAGAAGAAGACAAAAGAAACATCCATATTGTCAGAAAAGATCACCAATGAAGAGGTGATACGCTGGTATGACCGAGAGGAGCACGACCTCTTCGATGTCTGCGCCGATGATCACTGCCAGCGTTACCAGGGCATTACCAAGATCATATCCAAACAGGCCGAAGAAGCGGTGCGCAAAACCCGCGGGACGGTGATCACTTATCAGGATGAAATCTGTGATGCCCGATATTCCAAGGCATGCGGGGGACTCACAGAAAACTTCGACACAGCCTGGGATGATAAACAAGTCCCATATATCGGAAGCATTGCGGACGCACCGGTCTCCCATCACCCGATAGGGACAGAAGAAGAAGCTTCTGCCTGGATTCTTTCTGCCCCGGATGCCTACTGCCACACAAATGACGAACATCTTCTCGAAAAAATTCTTCCTGACTTTGACCGTGAGACAAAAGCCTTTTTTCGCTGGAGGGTCGAATATTCGCGCGCCGAACTGGAAGAGATCTTGCGGGAAAAATCAGGTTTTGATTTCGGCAATCTTCAGGAGATCGTACCTCTTCGCCGTGGTCCCTCGGGCCGGATCTCACGGTTGAAGATCAATGGCTCGAAGAGAAGTATGATCGTAGGAAAGGAACTCGAAATAAGGCGATGGCTCTCCAGGACTCACCTTTATAGCAGTGCCTTTGTTGTGACGGTTGATGCCGAGCGATTTATATTTCATGGCGCTGGTTGGGGACACGGCGTGGGACTCTGCCAGATCGGCGCTGCGGTCATGGCAACCAAAGGATTTTCAGTAGAGAAAATTTTGAGACATTATTTTCGGGGCACAAACATACAAAAGGTTTATTGAAATCTTAAGATATTTGTGTAGGCTGTAGATCCCCTCTCCCTTGATGGGAGAGGGTTAGGGAGAGGGTAAACCGATACATGGCAAATAAGCTAATTCCGTTTGCTAAGAGTCTCAAAAAACGAACGACCGATACAGAGCAGCTATTATGGCGACATTTAAGAGCCAAACATTTCGGAGGACTCAAATTCAGACGACAACAGCCTATAGGAACATACATTGTTGATTTCGTTTGTTTTGAAAAGAAAATAATTGTTGAATTGGATGGAGGGCAGCATGCCCAGTCAGAAGAAATGCAGAACGATAGTATAAGGGATCAGTGGTTTGAAGCACAAGGGTACAAAATATTAAGGTTCTGGGACAATGAGGTGTTAACAAATACGCGAGGAGTGCTTGAGGTGATATCGACGCATTGTTTGAATCACCCTCCCCTCAATCCCCTCCCATCAAGGGAGGGGAAATAAAGGAAATTCCCTCCTATCGTGGGAGGGGAAGTTTATGCAGAAACCCCAATCGCGAAATCCTTGGGCCTGGGTTCCCTCTTTGTATGTTGCTGAGGGAATCCCTTACGTCATGGCAATGACGGTTTCGGTGATCCTTTATAAGCGCCTCGGCCTCTCGAACACAGACATCGCCTTTTACACAAGCTGGCTCTATCTCCCCTGGGTGATCAAGCCGCTCTGGAGCCCTTTTGTCGAGCTATTCAGGACGAAGCGCTACTGGATCCTTCTGATGCAGCTTCTCATCGGCGCGGCACTGGCCTCCATTGCATTCAGCATCCCAGCAACCCGGTTCCTTCAGTATACGCTTGCCTTCTTCTGGCTGATGGCCTTCAGCTCGGCAACACATGACACGGCCGCCGACGGCTTTTACATGCTGGGGCTTTCGGAGTCTCTCCAGGCCGCCTTTGTCGGAGTACGGACGATCTTCTACCGCTTTGCCATGATTGCAACCCAGGGCGGGCTCGTCATTTTTGCCGGTTACCTTGAAGAAAGCGGTCATGATATCCCCACAGCCTGGTCCGGTACCCTTTTTGTGGCGGCTGCCTTCTCTGCGGCCCTCTTCCTTTATCATCTTTTTGTTCTTCCCTATCCGGCTGCGGACCGCCCGGCCAAGCGCAATCCTTCGACATCTGTTGCACGGGAGTTCCTCCACATCTTCGGCCTATTCTTCAGGAAAAGGAACATCATTGCCATTCTTGCTTTCTTTCTCTTCTACCGACTCGCAGAAACCCAGCTTTTAAAAATCATCGCGCCCTTTCTGCTCGACCCCCGTTCAACGGGAGGGCTGGGGCTCACCACAAAAGAGGTGGGAATCATCTATGGCACGGTGGGACTGATTGCGCTGCTGCTGGGAGGACTTCTCGGCGGGTATGCCATTTACAGAAAAGGGCTCAAGTTCTGGATCTGGATCATGGTCTGCGCAATGCATCTGCCGGATCTCGTCTTTGTCTATCTCTCACAGGCCA
>Ga0256868_10001158_pt1 | contig 14638 bp, 15 predicted proteins | sample RVTome_13_FD_187341 | JGI IMG/M metagenome (GOLD analysis project Ga0256868, IMG submission 187341) | Soil microbial communities from uranium-contaminated site in the Upper Colorado River Basin, Wyoming, United States - RVT92D227 HiSeq ... | reverse complement strand
GTTCTTTCTTACTCCCCCTCTGCTCAACTCGAGCTCTCTTTCCCTCTTCGTTGTTTTCTCAGTCACCATTTACTCTGTTCTCCTTATCTGGTGCAATCAAGACTCGACTCCACGAATTCCTTTCGTTTACTCTTTAAGGTCACCCAGGTTCAATAGTATCCTCATAAGCAACTATGAGGTCAGTGCTGTTCATCACAATGTTGCCATCCCTTATTTCATATGGAACTGAGGCTTTGGGGTAACCGACACACGCTCCCGCGATTCCTTCGCCTGTTTGTGCCTTGAAAGTAGTCGCGCACCTATCACATACTAAGCTGGCTCCGTTAAGAGAAAAGCCTGTTGACTGACATGGCGGGCAAACATTTGCCCGGACATAGGTTTCTCCATCCAACACATATGCCATGAAAGTCATGTTGTCGTCTTGCGTCTCTACCCTAAAGCTGACATTCCAATTATTTTCGACTTCACTTACTGGAATAGATACAATGTCACCCGTCACTTGTGGGTCAATCAATGTTGCCTTTATTGGTCCCGATGGCGCTGGATTAGAGGTTGGGTCAGAACAGCCAACAATGATTAATGCTAGGGAAACTAATAGCGCTCCTATTATTGTTCTTCTTAACATCTGTTTATTCTCCTTCCTGTTCAAATGAATGTTTTATCTATCCTCTCTTTCTTGACTACTCCTTTATGCACTCCCTACCTTCTCTTGTGATACTCTATATGCCGCTGCAGCAACTCGGAGCTCTGGGTTTGTCAGTGCTGCTGCAACAACCGGGAGCAGTTGCTTTGTCAGTGGCGTTATGGCAACTGGGAGTGGTGGCTTCGCTTGGCTGTGCTGGGTTGACAGTGTCCTGATACGCAGCTAGCAAATCAGAGCCTTTCATTACTATACTGCCATCCCTTATCTCATATGCAACTGCTGCTTTGGGATAAGCGACACAGGCTCCGTTGATTCCTGCACCTGTTCTTGCGTCAAAAACAGTCCCACAAGTATCACAGACCAGAGTACTCTCTTGGAGAGAGAAGCCTATTGACCGGCACGGTGGACAGATATTAGCCCGAACATAGATCTCTCCGCTCAAGTCATAAGCCATGAAGGTCATATCTTTATCCTGTGTTGTAAACTCAAAGTGCATTATCTTGTCGTTTTCAACTTCGCTTATTGGAATAGATATGATATCGCCAAGCACCTGCGGATTAATCCACGTCGCTACTATTCGCTGGCTATTTTGTGTGCCATTATCACTACATGCAACTATGCTTGAAACCAGTATGACCAACGCGAGGATGAGTGTTATCCTCTTCAACATTTGTTGCCTCCTTCTTGATTAATCTTGTCTACAATTTCACCATCTTGGAGAACCACGACTTCTTTGGCATACCCAGCTATCTCAGGGTCATGAGTGACCATAACAATGCTGCGACCTTCTTTGTTCAGTTGATCGAATAAAGCTAAGATTTCCTTTCCTGTTTTACGGTCCATATTGCCTGTTGGCTCGTCCGCTAGAATAAGAGACGGGTCATTAACCAGGGCTCTAGCAATTGCTACCCTCTGTTGCTCGCCGCCGCTTAACTGGCTGGGCTTATGTTCAGCCCTTTTTTCTAGCCCCACTCTTTTCAAGATATCCAATGCCTTCTGGTCTTTATTATTCACCCCGCAGAATGTCAAAGGCAAAAGGACATTTTCAAGAGCAGTGAGCGACGGAATCAGATGATATTGCTGAAAAACGTAGGCAAGTTTCTCCCTTCTGATATCAACAAGGGCATTCTCATCCAGGCTGTCGATGCGTTTACCATCTAAAATCACTTCGCCGCTGGAGATATGGTCCAGACCGCCGATGATATTCAGAAGAGTGGACTTTCCACTTCCGGAAGGCCCCATAACGGCTATGAAGTCGCCTTCATTCATACGAAGGGAAACGTTATCTAAGGCAACTACTTTAGCCGCTCCCTGTCCATAGGTTTTCGATACTTTTTTGATTTCCAGCATTTTGCTACCTCACAATGACCTGAAAGAGTCGGCAACCCTGATTTTAGAGGCGCGAAAGGCAGGGTACACACTCGCTATGACAGCAATAAGGGTAGCCAGAGCCAGTGAAGGGAGGAAATACTGGGGAACATAAGTGATAGCTACACCTCCAAAAATCAGCGGCCCGACTATGTATGCGAGCAGAGTCCCAGCTATATATCCCACCAAACCTCCTGCTACCCCGACGATAACTGCCTCGTAGAAGAAAATCTTCATTATCTGATTGCGTGATGCCCCCACTGCTCTCATTATGCCGATGTCCTTGATTCTTTCGTGAACCGAGGTTGTCATGGTGTTGACCACACCAAAGCAGCCGACAGCCAGTGTGATTGCAGCCAGGGCGAATAGAAACTTGCTTACCTTTTCCAGCATACCCATCTCGGTCTCAGCTATTTGCGTTACCGCAACTGCCCGAACCCCCGGCATGTTCTCGTTGATGGCACTGGCAATATCTGATGTAGGACAGGCATTACACAGTGCACGAATGTCCGTTGAGGAAATCAATCCCTCTTTATCGAACGCCTTCTGTGCCGTTTCCAGAGGAACAAAAACTTGATAATCTTCGTTTGAACCTGTCTCCTCAAGAATTCCGGCGACGGTCACCTCTCCTCCATTAAGTGTAATTTTGTCGCCCACATTGAATCCCAGTAGCTCAGCGGCTATTGCCCCAACCAGTGCCTCATCTGGGGCTTCGAGGTACTTCCCTTGTGCGACTCTCCACCATGTCTTGAGTTGGCGCTCCTCTTGAGGGGCTACTCCAACTACTATCACAGACGTTCCATTTACCTTGGTGTTCATGTAGAGTTTCGGAGCAAGCGTGGCAATATCTCCCTCATCTTCGATATTCAATGCCTCTCTTATCTTGCTATCTGCTATCTGTCTGATCTCCGGCAATTTGTCCTCAGAAATGTAATTCTCGCCAATTGCCAAAGTGCCGAGACTTAAACCCCCTAATCCTATATCAATATCGCTTATCGCAGGCATGACCATTAAGTTGGCACCGTATTTTTCCAATTGTCCATAGATATTCGTCTGCCCGGCAAGAGCGATTGTTAGCACGGCGATGATTGTTGTAATACCGATAACCACGCCCAGCGAGGCGTACAGCACCCGTTTTTTTCTTCTCATAATGTCTTTCACAACTACCTGGTATAGTTTCATCAACCCTCCTTCACAGGCGATTGAGCGCCTGCTCTAAATCTTCGGTCAAATCGTCAACATTTTCTAAGCCAACCGACAACCGAATCAGTCCATTGGTAATCCCCACCCTTTCCCTATAATCTTTGGGCATTGAGGCATGACTCATGGTAGCTGGATGCTCGGCAAGGGAAGTGATGCCGCCCAGCGATTCCGCCAGGGAAAAGACCTTGAGCCTCCTCAAAAAGGTATTAACGCCTTTAATACTACCTTTCACTTCAAATGACACTACCCCACCAAACCCTTTCATCTGTCTTTTGGCGATTTCGTGTCCCGTATGGGACTTGAGCCCGGGATAGAGCACCCTCTTTACGTTGGGGTGTCCCTTTAGGTAGTTTGCCACGGCCAGGGCATTCTCCTGGTGCTGTTTCATTCTTATCGGAAGAGTCTCGATCCCTCGGAGCACCAGCCAGCAATCGAAGGGGGCAGCACAGGTTCCCATAGCATTAAGTAGAAATTGCAGCCTCTGGGTTAGTTCATCAGTGGTGGTGACCACAGCGCCACCGACGACATCGCAGTGTCCGTTGAGATACTTGGTGGTAGAGTGGACAACAAGGTCAATCCCGTATTCAATCGGACGCAAAAAATACGGGGTAGCAAAGGTATTATCTATTACCGTCAACAGCTTATGCCTTCTAGCAATATCAACTACCATCTCAAGGTCAATGAGGTTCAGCAGTGGATTTGAAGGGGTCTCTAGCCACAACATCCTGGTATCGGGCCTTATTACCTCCTCGATTCTTTCCCTATTGTCCATTCGCAGGAAAGTAAACTCAAGCCCGAAGTTAGTCATCACATCCTGAAATAGCCTGTAGGTTCCCCCATAGACATCGTCTCCCGAGATTACATGGTCGCCTTTTTTGAGAAGGTGCATAACCGTCGTCTCAGCCGCCATACCGGTGGCGAAGGCAAATCCAGCTTTCCCTCCTTCAAGCTGGGCGATAGTGTCCTCCAGAACCTTCCTCGTCGGGTTTGCCGTGCGGGAGTAATCCCATCCCCTTGTCTTGCCCACATCCTCAAACACAAATGCTGATGTCTGATAAATAGGCACTGAGATAGCGCCGGTTGCTGCGTCTGGTCTGTCCCCAGCATGAATGGCTATCGTTTCGAATCTCATCTATTCCTCTCCTCTATGTGACACACTGGACTGTTCTGGCACTCTTCACACTCCAATTGGAGGGTAGAATGCCCGATACCAAATTTCTGGCTCAGCGTTTGATTGACCTCTGCCACTATTTCGGCACTGTTGCTAACCATACGGTCCTCGATCAAAAGATGGCAACTCAGAGCATATATACCAGAGGTGATAGTCCACAGATGAACATCGTGGATGTCTTTCACCCCCTTTATCTCCTTAACCTCACTGGTTATCTGGCTCACATTGAGATGTTTGGGAACCGTCTCCAGGAGAATATTGCTCGCTTCCACAACCAGCCGAACTGCCCCTCTCAGTATCAATACCACGATGACAACAGTAATTATGGGGTCAACAAGGCGCCATCCCGTGAGCAGGATTATTATAGCGGCGGCAATCACCCCGATAGAGGAAACAGCATCCGACCACATATGCAGAAATGCGCCCTTGATATTCAAGTTTTGGCGTCCACGAGAGCGTAGTATTGCCAGACCAATTACATTGGCCAGTAGTCCAATTGTTGCTACTACTAGCATCAAGCCACCCTGTATTTGGGGTGGCTCAATAAAGCGTCGGTACGCCTCGTACGATATATAGGCGCTTATCAGTATCAATACTATTCCGTTGGTCAGGGCGGCCAGAATCTCGGCGCGGAGATAACCGTACGTTCTGGTTTGGCTTGCTGGCCTTCTGGCAATGCTAAGTGCAAATAGACTCAGTCCCAAGGCCAATGTATCGGTGAACATGTGAGCTGCATCGCCGATCAGAGCTAAGCTATTACTCAGGATTCCACCGATAAGCTCCACTATGGCCATTGAACCTGTGATGGAGATAGCAACCAGTAGCGGATGCTGATTGGTCTTCACCCAAGAGTGGTATTCATGAGCATGCTCAGTCATCTCGATTACCTTCACATATACGTCTTTTAGTTCACCTTCGAGAGAGGCTATCCCCGCCGTGAATGGCTATGGTTTCAAATTTCATATTCCCTCTCCCTGGCTGAATACCGCTTCTAGAAGCATCTTCTCCGGCAATTCATCATTGGGAGATATTATTCCAGTGATATTCTCCAAGTTTTTCAGACGTTCCTCGAGTTTGTCTTGTTCCTTCAAGACGAACCTGATGGCTTCTGCCACAGGATCAGGTAGGTTACCATGCTCCAAATCCATGAGCGGTTTTCGGTGGTCCCCTGTTATTCTTCCTGGAATTCCCACCACCGTAGCACCAGGCGGCACTGACTTTACCACTACTGAGCCAGCACCAACCTGAACTTTGTCTCCTATTGCGATTGAACCTAAGGCTACCGCACCGGTTCCCATCACCACATTGTTGCCGATAGTGGGGTGGCGTTTGCCCTTCTTCAAAGTCGTCCCCCCCAGGACAACCCCTTGATACAGCAAGACATCATCCCCAATCTCGGCAGTCTCGCCGATTACCACCCCTGCCCCATGGTCAATAAAGAACCTCTTGCCGATTCTGGCTCCAGGATGAATCTCAATGCCTGTCAGGAAGCGACTGACGTGAGAAAGAAGGCGAGCCAGGAACTGGAGCCTGTGTTGCCAAAGGAAGTGGGCGACACGGTGGAACCACAAAGCGTGGAGTCCAGGATAGCAGAAGATAACATCTAGCGTGCTCCTCGCCGCTGGATCTTTGGCGAAAACCGTTTGAATATCTTCTCTAAGTGTCTTGAACACGATACCGTCCCCTCTTTGATTTACGGGCCTGGTGTTGTCGGATAAAGCTCCTGAAAGAGCCACGTGGACAGGTAGCGCTCTCCCGTGTCAGGTAAGACCACTACGATAAGTTTGCCTTTATTTTCGGCTCTCTTGGCTACCTCCAACGCTGCCCAGGTCGCTGCGCCTGAGGATATGCCCGCCAATATCCCTTCTTCCCTAGCTAATCTCCTGGCCATTATCCCGGCATCTTCATTTGTAACCCTGATAATCTCGTCAACCAAATCTGGCCTGAGAATCTGGGGTATGAATCCCGCACCAATGCCTTGAATTTTATGAGGACCGGGCTTGCCACAGGAAAGTACAGGTGAAGCTGCTGGCTCAACAGCAATAGCCTTAAACTCAGGCTTCCTTTTCTTTATCACCTCAGCTACCCCTGTGATTGTCCCGCCCGTCCCCACACCGGAGACCAGAATATCTGCCTCACCCCCAGTATCCCTCCAAATTTCTTCAGCAGTAGTCAGACGGTGTATCTCCGGGTTTGCTGGATTGTTGAACTGCTGGGGCATGAAATAATTGGGATTTTCTGCCATCAATTGCTCAGCTCTCTTTATCGCTCCAGGCATCCCCTCCACCCCAGGGGTTAAGACCAGCTCGGCACCGAAAACACTCAGGAGTTGCCTTCGCTCTAAGGACATGGTATCGGGCATAGTCAGGATGAGACGGTATCCTCTGGCGGCACAGACAAAAGCCAGGGCGATTCCGGTGTTGCCACTGGTGGGCTCGACGATGACAGTATCTTCGTTGATGAGCCCTTTCTCTTCAGCATCAACAATCATTGATACCCCGATCCTGTCCTTTACACTACCCAGAGGATTAAAAGACTCAAGTTTAGCCACCACTTCTGCCTGCACCCCTTTGGTTATCCGGTTTAGCCTGACCAGAGGTGTGTTGCCAATCAACTCAGTAGAGTCCCTGGCTATCCCTCTGGTTAGCTTAGGTATCTCGACTGTCTTGTATTGAAGCCTCTTCACGTTTTGACTTATCTTTGTCATTCCGCTTTCCTCCTGATCATAAGCCCAATAATCGGCAAAACGCGTGTCCCATTTTTAAACACATTTTGTCAATCGCATCCTCATCCTCTCCACCTACTTCTACTTGGAAGCTTACTCTTCTTGGCATCATCCCTCCGTACGAAAACTACCGGACACGCTGGATTACAGCACCTAGACTTGCCATTGCGACCTACCTTCGTCAGTGGTTTCCTGCAGGTCGGGCACCTCTCCACATTCTTATTGGCTTTCGTGTCCGTCATTTCAATCTCCTCCGTCATTCAGGTCAATTTCGAGGCAATCCCTCAAGGCCTGAGCCGACTTCCTACAAGCTTGCTCAAAGTCGTCAGGGTTACAACGTCACCCTCTGGACCTTGTGCTTTCTCCATAGTCTCCGACGCCTTTTCGTGTCCTGGGACAAACGCTGCTCAAATGTTATACATCCCTGTTTCAGTTTGTTCCTTCTGCCTTTGCCGCTCAACTAGGTCCTGTAAGGTAGTAGAATCCAGAACCCGAATTATTGCGTCCTTGATCTGCATCCAGATGTCGCGGGTGACACAAGAAGCAGAACGGCTGCATACCCTGGGATCATTCACACAGTCAACCGGGGCAATGGAGCCCTCAAGCAGTTGAACAACCTCAGTAAGCTTGACCTCTGCGGGCGGTTTAAGCAGCAAGACACCACCTCGAGCGCCCCGCGTGCTCTTTACCAAACCGCCAGCTATGAGGGGAGTGATCAGATGCTCCAAATACGGCAGCGAAACCTCTTGCCTCCGGGCGATGTCTTTTAATAGAACCATCCCTTCCCCTTGATGAACAGCCAAATCCAAAAGTGCTCTGAGTCCGTATCTTCCTCTAGTAGAAAGTTTCATTGACTCCTCCTAGATTGTTGACTAAAATAGTCAACTTGGTACATAATAGCGCGGGGTGATAAACTTGTCAAGTTTTGAAAAATTAGTGACCTGAGATATGATTCACTGAATAAGGGTGAGCCAGTTGTCAATCACCCTTTGGAGGAAAGAGATGAAGATATTTAATACCCTAACCGGACAAAAGGAAGATTTTCATCACCGCAGCGAAGTGGTAACCATGTATGTCTGCGGGATTACCGCTTATGATAAATGTCATGTTGGGCATGCCATGACTTACATAATCTTCGATGTAATCAGGCGTTATCTGAGATTCAAAGGCTATAAAGTCAAGTATGTGCAAAACTTCACTGACATTGATGACAAGATCATAGATCGTGCCAACCAATTGGGAATGCCAGCATCGGAGCTAGCTAGTAAGTATGTTGACCTGTATTTTGCCGACATGGATGCATTAAACATCCAGCGGGCTGATGTCTATCCCAAGGCGAGCGAGGAAATGCCAAAAGTTATCGAAATTATCCAAGGCCTGCTAGTCAAGGGTTACGCTTACGAGTCTGAGGGGAGTGTTTACTTCCGCGTCAGGAATTTCCTCGACTATGGCAAGCTAAGCCACCGGAACTTATCGGAGATGATTTCCAAAGCGGGTACCTACGAAGAAAAAAAGGAATATTCGTTAGATTTCGCCTTATGGAAAGCGTCAAAACCTGGCGAGCCATCCTGGGAGAGTCCTTGGGGGAGGGGTAGACCGGGGTGGCACATAGAGTGCAGTGCCATGGCGTTGAAGTACCTCGGCGGCAGCATAGACATCCATGGTGGTGGGCAGGACCTCGTATTTCCTCATCATGAAAACGAAATAGCCCAATCAGAAAGCTTTAGCGGAGTTATTCCCTTCGTTCGATACTGGCTGCATAGTGGATTAATGCAGCAGGATAAACAGAAAATGAGTAAGTCTAGTGGTAATCTGGTGTGTGTTGAAGACGTACTGGACCGTTTTAGCGCTGACGCCATTCGGCTTTTTGTCCTTGGCTCACACTACAGAGGTCCGCTTAGTTATAGTGAAGAGGCCCTGGAGGCAAGCGAGAGGGGTGTAGAAAGGCTTCGCTCGGTACTGGGTCAGAAAGGCAGCGAAGAGGAAGAACTTGCTATGCTCGATGTGAAGCCTTTCGAACAGAAATTTGTCGAAGCCATGGACGATGACTTCAATACTGCCCAGGCACTAGCAGTGCTCTTCGAATTGACGAGGGAAATAAACCGCGGCGCTGAACAGGGTGCAAATATAATTGAAGCGCAGCATGCCCTGCTGAAGCTAGCAGGTATTCTGGGTCTTACCTTAAAGGGAGAAACACAGGCCACATCTGACACGGAAGCATTTATCAGTCTTCTAGCATTCACTAGGGAGGATTTGCGTCGAAACCAGCAGTGGCAGCTAGCCGATAAAATTAGAGATGGATTGGCCGATTTAGGAATAATCCTTGAAGATACCCCTCAAGGGACAAGATGGAAGCATAAGAGATAGCTATTGCAGTAAGACCAAAAATCTCCATGGGAATCCTCCTTTTTTGAAGCGAGAGGATAGGTGAGGATGTATTCCCCCCTGTTACCTCCAGCCCAGCATAAAATTGCCATATCTCCACAGATCTTAACGGGATTTTAGCATTTGAATGTTACAATTCAAGGATTAGATGTAAAGAATCGAAATGACGACTCAAAATGTAAAGGGTTTGCAGGCTGGACCTATAAACCAGGTAGCCACAAGAATTTGGAGACCAAAAACCAAGAAAGCAGATCGTCCTATGATATAGTGTATAGAGATTAAGTTGCTGGAGGCAACTGGTTGTTGACTGGTTTCTTGCAGCATCAGTGGTTAGCTCTGCTGAAATTGGAGCAGCCGCAAACTAAGAAGAAGGTTGATACGCAGTGAAGAGAATTGTCTTCCTGATTATTGCCAGTCTTTTGGTGATAGGGTTGGCACTACCGGGCTGTGGTGCAGTAAAACCCGAGCCAGTACGCTATGTCTTCGAAGATGGGAAGATTAACATCGGGATAGTTGGGGAACTGAACGCCACGGCTGGTGCGATGCAATGGACAGGCGCCACGCTGGCACAGGAGGCAATCAACGGGAATGGTGGGGTAAACATAGACGGCGTGTCGTATGTTTTGGAGTTGGTTCCCATAGAGACCGGCGAAGAAACGGTGGATCCTACTGGTCTCACTGGCGTATCGGCTCTTTCGGCAGCGATAGACGAGGTGGACTTCGTACTCGGCGGTTTCCGAACAGAAGCCGTTGAGGTCTACCGAGATGTGGCTATAGAGAAGGGGGTGATTTTCATCAACTGTGGTGCTGCCACGGAGGCACTACAGCACAGTGTAGTTGACGATTATGCGACCTACCGGTCCTGGTTCAAGGGCACGCCGTATAATGAATATTTCATGGGGCAGAGCGTTGTTAGGATACTAGGAACTGTTGCAATGAGGCTGAGAGAGCAAATGGGAGTAGCGGCTGATTATACGCTGAATGCCGCCATAATCGCTGATAATTTGGCATGGGCCTATAAGCAGGTAGTAGTTATCACGGAATTGCTGCAGGGTATTAACGTGAACCTTGTCGGTAACCCATACTGGGTAGATGCAACGGGAGGCACAGCGGAAATGGAGAGTGCGCTGACCTCGATAGGAGTCTTAGATCCCCAGTTTATCATCCCTGTCTTCTCTGCCAATGCTGGCGCTCTCTATGATATGCTGCGCGGATCCTACGTACCGAATGCTATGTCAGTGGGCATTAACGTAATGGCGCAGCTTAAGAGCCCTTGGGGTGCGGGTAACCTCACCACAGCTCCGCCTGGTGGGCCCGCTTGTGCTTATGAAGTTATACTGGATAGCTGGGCGGAGGGGTTAGAACAAACCGAGAAGACGGGAAATTTCCTTAGCGTGTTCATGAGTTCTACCTCAGGAGAGTACCCACTCAATACCGCTGCTACCTATGATGCTCTTCTGGGTCTGCAGAAGGCCATCGAAGCGGTGGCATGGTACGACGCGGTTAATGGTACTGCATACGCGGAGGCTGATGACATTATTGAGTGGCTGGAAGACCCGGCAAATGCCCAGGTGACCACAACTGGCTTGACTACCTATTATCCCGGACCGGGAACAACAGCGGCCGGGAAGCCAGCACTCACTGAGGCTCAGGTAGATTTACTGTATGATCTTGGAAGCCACAACTATACGTATACGTATGACGCGAAGGATTGGACAATGCCACCACATACCACTCACGACCTGGTCTACGGTCCCGGCCTCTTGACCGGCATTGGCGCCCAGTGGCAGTGGGATGCAACGGCCGGTATCTGGAAGAAGGTTGGCGTCTGGCCCATGGATTTCGGAGACGAATACGATGAGGCCTTGACTGACCAGTACGGCTGCTGGAACTTTGCGTACAACGGCACGAGGCCCCTTGTAATACCGCAGAACATAGTTGAGCACCACAAGCCGTAGAGCACTTGAGGCCATCACAGAGATTGTCGAGCTTCGCGGGCCGTGACATCCCAACCGTGTCTTTGCGAGGCTGACGAAGTCAACCAAAGCAATCTCGGTAGAGGGGCGTGCAGATTACCGCATACCTTTCAGGTGCTGGCAATGGCAGATGAGCAATGGTTGAGAGTGCCCGGAACCTCTTAAGCGGCTGGACATCGCCTGACGACGGGGGTATACTAGCTGGCACGTCTTCAAAGCTGCTGCTCTTGTAGCTAAAGAGAGGCCAACTAAGAAGAGAAAATTCCAGGCACTAAACACGAAATGCTAAGCAAAAGAAAGGGAAAAGCTAATTCCTCTCATCAAAACTCTAATGCCCAAAACAAGCAGGTTGTGAGGTTTGGAATTAGGGCTTGGAATTTGTTTAGGATTTAGGTACTAGGATTCAGGATTATGGATGAAGTCACTATTTCCCGTGCCATTGTCGAAAGCTACATGAAGGACTTCATGAGAGCCATGGAGACTGATGTTGCCATAGCCGGGGCAGGACCAGCCGGGCTTGCTACTGCATACTATCTGGCGAAAGAGGGAATAAAAGTGGTGGTATTTGAGAGGCAGCTTCGTATTGGCGGCGGTATGGCTGGCGGAGGAATGATGTTCAACCGCATCGTCGTTCAAGAGGAAGGCAAGCGGATACTAGATGAGTTTGACGTACCAACCAAAGAATACCGAAGAGGGTACCATGTTGCTGATTCGCTGCAGGCTATTTCCACTATCTGCTCCAGGGCTATAAGGGCCGGGGCGAAGGTTTTCAATTTGATTAGCGTTGAAGATGTGATGATTCGGGAAGGGGACAGGATAACCGGGCTTGTTTTGAATTGGAGCGCTGTCTCCTGGTCGAAGCTCCACGTGGATCCCTTAACTGTCAGGTGTAAAGTGGCTGTAGATGCCACCGGGCATGATGCCGAAGTCTGCTCTATCGTGGCAAGGAAGGTAGGTCCGAAATTGAGGACGAAGACGGGTGAAGTGATGGGAGAGAAGTCTATGTGGGCCGAGAGAGGGGAGAAGGAAATATTGAGAAATACCAGGGAAGTCTATCCCGGGTTGGTGGTCGCTGGTATGACAGCGAACGCCGTTTTTGGTTCTCCGAGGATGGGAGCCATTTTTGGCGGTATGCTTTTGTCCGGCGAAAAGGCTGCCCGAGTCGCTATGAAATCACTGAGGCAAGGCTAGATTTGCTATGGCAAAGACGATAGCTGAAATCAACGAGAAAATCAGAAAAGGTAAGGCTGTGGTGGTGACCGCGGAAGAAGTGATCGACATCGCTAAGGAAAAGGGCATACACAAGGCAGCCGAGGAAATTGATGTCGTCACCACCGGCACTTTCAGCCCGATGTGTGGTTCTGGTGCCTTTCTCAATATCGGACACTCCAAGCCCAGGATAAAACTGGGCGGCGGCAAGGTTTACCTTAACGACGTTCCGGTCTATACCGGTATAGCTGCTGTGGATGTGTTCATCGGGGCGACTGCCCTTCCCGATGACGACCCCAGAAATAAATTCTATCCCGGGGAGTTCAACTATGGTGGCGGGTATGTAATACAGGAGCTGGTGGCGGGAAAAGACATAAGGCTTACCGCCGCCGCCTATGGAACGGATTGCTACCCCAGGAAGAAGCTCGAGACCCTGATCAACATTAAGGACATAAATGAGGCAATTCTATTTAATGTCAGGAATGCCTACCAGAACTACAACGTAGCAGTGAACCTCTCCGATAAGGTCCGCTATACCTATATGGGCGTGCTCAAGCCGAATCTGGCCAATGCTAACTACTGTTCGGCGGGTCAACTGTCACCGCTGTTGAATGACCCTTTCTACAAGACTATTGGAGTTGGGATGAAGATTTTCTTGGGTGGTGGGATAGGTTATGTGGCGTGGCATGGTACCCAGCATAACCCCACTGCCCTCAGGGGGGACAATGGGGTGCCGCGGCGGGGTGCAGGGACATTGGCTGTGATTGGAGATTTGAAGCAAATGAAGCCGGAATGGCTGGTCGGGACAAGCATGCTCGGTTATGGCTGCACATTGACCGTGGGCATAGGCGTCCCCATCCCTATACTTTCTGAGGAGATTCTCCGCTACACTACGGTGAGCGATGGTGACATTTTGGCTCCCGTCATCGATTATTCAGAGGCTTATCCTCAGAGAGAGCCTGATATTCTGGGAGAAGTCAGCTACGCTGAGCTCAATAGCGGTCGCATAAAAGTCCAGGGGAAGGATGTGCCGACGTCTTCCTTGTCTAGCTATCCCAAAGCTGTGGAAATCGCCAGCATTCTGAAGCAGTGGATACAGAAGGGCCAGTTTTTGCTTACCGAGCCAGTGGCTCCATTGCCCGGCGTGGAGTCAGGCATAAGTTTCGAGCCACTCAAGGAAAGACCAATATCCTAGACAATGACAAATGACAAGGCTCAAATGACAAAGAGGAGTGGTTTTGGGATCTGGAAATTCGGACCCTATCTGCAATTTGGATTTTGACATTTGGATTTATTCAGAGGTTAGGATTTTGTAGAGATGAATGTTTCCAGAAGAATAGTGCTCCACTTTCCGCCCAATATGACAGGGCAGCCGGTCGTTTGCCGCCTGGTTAAGGATTTCGGTCTCACCTTCAATATCATTAAGGCTTCCATATCGCCGGGACAAGAAGGATTGCTGGTCATAGAGCTAAGCGGTGAGCGGAGGAACTACGACAAGGGCATCAAATACCTCACCGAGACCGGGATAGAAATCCAGTCCTTGAGCCAGGATGTCGTCCGTGACGAAGCCAAATGCACTCATTGTGGAGCCTGTATTACCATTTGTCCCACCGAGGCTTTTGCCCTGGAGTCAAAAACCAGGAAGGTGCTCTTTGACCATAGTAAATGTGTCGTCTGCGGGCTATGTGTCAAGGCTTGTCCTCCTCGCGTGATGATATTGTATTTCTGATCACGAGATTGCTTCGTCCCGATTTGTCGGGACTCGCAAAGACAGAAGGGGCAGGCTCCGTGAAGGGGAACAATCCATGCATGAGCCACGTTTCTACCGCCACTGGATTAAGGACGACGATTTGGTTTCCTTTGAGGTGGTGGTGAAGCAAACAGACTTGTACATCCGTTCCCGGCGTGATCTGAAGGATAAAGCTCTCGATTCTGTGCTGAAGCACCGCAGCTCTCTA
>Ga0256868_10001157_pt1 | contig 14646 bp, 11 predicted proteins | sample RVTome_13_FD_187341 | JGI IMG/M metagenome (GOLD analysis project Ga0256868, IMG submission 187341) | Soil microbial communities from uranium-contaminated site in the Upper Colorado River Basin, Wyoming, United States - RVT92D227 HiSeq ... | reverse complement strand
AATCGCAAATGGAAAACGGATCTTATTGAAAAGACGAATCCGGACTGGAAAGATCTGTATGAAGATTTAATATCTGGATTCCCCGATCAAGTCGGGGAATGACATGATTTGTTACAAGAATGACCCATACTCTTACGCGAAAAGCCTTTTATAATTTATTAGTAATTATTCACATGTGCTAATATATTTACCGATGATTTCTGAAAACCTGAATAAAGAGCCGGTAATACTTGATACCTTAAAAACGGTTTTCGGTTTTCAGGCATTTCGTCCAAATCAGGAATCTATCATTCGAAGCATTTTGAACAAACAGGACGTTTTTGCGGTAATGCCCACAGGCGGAGGAAAGTCTCTCTGTTATCAATTACCTGCAAAGATGATGTCCGGCACCACTATCGTTATTAGCCCGCTGATTTCCCTGATGAAAGACCAGGTTGATGCTGCAGTAGAAAACGGCATATCCGCCGCATTTATGAACAGCTCCCAGAACACGCAGGAAATGATTAATATATACCGAATGCTGAAATATAATCAAATAAAGTTGCTGTACATTGCGCCTGAACGTTTTGCAATGCCACATTTCCTTGAGACACTGAAAACCGTTCCCATATCACTTTTTGCCATAGATGAAGCCCACTGCATTTCCGAATGGGGGCATGATTTCCGTCCAGACTATCTCAGCCTATCTCTTATTCCAGAAACGTTTCCTGATGTTCCGATTGCAGCTTTCACAGCAACAGCTTCTTTAAAGGTACAGGAAGATATCACCAACAGGATCGGCCTCAGGTCTCCTCATATTATCCGTGCATCATTTAACCGCCCGAATCTTTTTTATCTGGTAAAAAGGAAAACAAAGGTTAATGTGCAGATACTGGAATTTCTCAGGGAGCATCCTGATGAACCCGGCATCATTTATCGCACAACCCGCGACTCTGTTATGGATATGGCTGATTTCCTCGTATCTAAGGGAATGAAGGCCCTGCCTTACCATGCAGGATTGACAACAGAGGAGCGGAATAAGAATCAGGAGGCATTTAACAGGGATGAGGCATCAGTAATTGTAGCGACCATTGCCTTTGGTATGGGTATCGATAAATCCAATGTTCGGTTTGTTATTCATGCAGACCTCCCCAAAAATATTGAAAGTTATTATCAGGAAACAGGCCGTGCAGGACGAGACGGAGAGTTAGCCCACTGTATTCTGTTTTTCAGCAGAGGAGACATTCCCAAAATCCGCTATTTCATTGATCAGATAATCGATGAGAAGGATCGCTCTATTGCAATACAGAAACTGAACCAGATAGTAGGGTTTGCTTCACATAATGTATGCAGGCGGAAACAACTTCTCAACTTCTTCGGAGAGGAGTATCCTGGAGATAATTGTGGTGCTTGCGATATCTGTTCCGGCAGTGTTGAACAAATCGACATTACTATAGATGCACAAATAGTAATGTCAGCCATTTCAAGGACACAGCAGCGGTTTGGAAGTGGCCACATTATTGATATTGTAACCGGCGCTGATACAAAGCGCATCCGTGAGCTTCATCACAACGGGATTAAAACCTACGGTGCGGGGAAACATCATGATAAAAGGTACTGGCGATTTCTTATTGATGAACTCCTGGCACAGGGTGTTATCCAGCAGGATGGTGACCGGTATCCTGTTCTCAAGCTGACAGAAAAAGGTTCTCATGTGCTCTATGGTAAAGAACAGGTTACAGCATTGAAGAGAGAAGAGAAAAAAATAAAGAAACAGCCAGTGAAAGATTTTGACTTTGAGTATTATGATGAGGCCCTTTTTGCAAAACTCCGTATTGTTCGGAAAAATTTCGCAGAGGAACAACAGGTCCCTCCCTATGTCATATTTTCGGATAAAACATTGCATGAAATGTGCAGGTACTATCCTGCCACATTACCTGATATGAGAAAAATCAGCGGCGTTGGTAAAGCTAAGCTTGAGCGCTACGGAGATATTTTTGTCTGCGAGATACAGAACTATCTGATTGATAATCCTGGCATTTCAATAAAAAACAGAGACTCAGTGAATACTAATAATAGTTCATTGCACAAAAAAATAATCCCCCCTCACCCCCCTTTAGCAAAGGGGGGAAGGGGGGATTTGCAGGTAAAATTAAGTAAAACAGTCGAAGAGACATATGAACTTTACAAAAAAGGATTTACAATTGAACATATTACAAAACAGCGTAATCTTACACCATCCACTATTGCCGGACATCTTGAACGGCTTATTCAAGACGGTCATGATATTGATATAGACCGACTTGTTGATCAGGCAAAACGTCATCAAATCGAGGAACTATTTTTAAAGCTCCACCAATGGAATCTGAATCCTGTTATTGAACACTTCAGCGGTACGGTAAGCTATGAAGAGGCGCGACTGGTCAGAGCTTATCTATTGCGCAGAATCAAGGATTGAAGAGGTAATAACTGATGAAAGAAGAGTATGAATAAAGAAACCTTAAAATTTATACAAAGGGTTCATGAACTTCTTAAGACTAAAGGTTTAACCCTTTCAGTAGCTGAATCCTGTACAGGGGGTCTTATCAGCCATTATATTACGACTCTGCCTGGCGCAAGCACCTTCTTTGAGGCAGGAGTTGTTTCTTACTCGGCAGAAGCAAAAATGGAGATTTTAGAAGTTTCATCTGATATCATTTCAAAATATGGAGTTGTAAGTGAGGAAACCGCGCGGGAGATGGCCGAAAAGATAAGGGCACTTACAAAAACAGATTTTTCCTTATCGACTACTGGTAATCTTGGACCTGATGTACTTGAAGGTAAAGAAAAGGGACTTGTGTATCTAGCAGTAAGCCGAGAAGGGATGACTTTTTCAAAGGAATTGAGACTGACAGGCAATAGGGAGGAGAATAAAAAGGAGGCTGCTTTAGAAGCATTGAGGTTTCTTGTTGAAGTGATAATAAATGAGGTTAACAATTACTAATCCCCCTTCATCCCCCTTTATAAAAGGGGTATTTCAACCTTTGATGAAGCTTGGATGAGAAAATCCTCCCCTCTTTTTTAAAGAGGGGTAAGGTCCGTCAATAAGTAAGACGGAAGGGGAGATTACTAAATAATAGTTTAACTATCTTATGACTAAAAAAATACCTGATAACATAAAGCAGGAGATAGAAAATCTGGTCAAAGACCTGACCTATCATTCCTATCGCTATTACGTCCTTGACTCGCCGGTCATATCTGATGAAGAGTTTGACCAGCTTTATTTTCATCTGAAGGATCTGGAAGAAAAATATCATTATATCCTGCCTGACTCACCAACTCAAAGGGTCGGGGCACCTCCGCTGGACAAGTTTGAAAAAGTCAAACACACCGAGCCCATGCTCTCCCTCGATAATGCCTTCTCATATGATGATATGGAAGAATTCGACAAGAGGTTGAAGAAACTCCTTAAATCTGACGAAGAGATTGAATATACTGTTGAACCGAAATATGACGGCATTGCCATAGAGCTGACATACAGGAACGGGCTTCTTTTCAAAGCATCTACAAGAGGCGATGGCTACGAAGGAGAAGATGTTACCCGGAATATCAAGACCATAAAGTCTGTTCCTATTAAGATAGCGGAGGTCGGAATAATCCCCGTTGATATCGATATCCGCGGCGAGGTTTACATGGATATCGAGGAGTTTGAAAACCTCAACAAGGAGAGAGATGAAAAAGGGGAATCCCTTTTTGCCAATCCGAGAAACGCCGCAGCCGGTTCAGTAAGACAGCTTGATTCTTCTATTACAGCAGCACGGAAGCTTCACCTTGCATGTTACGGAATTGGTTCGGTAAAAGGAATAGATTTCAAAAGCCAGTTTGCATTTATCGAATGGCTGGAAAAAGCGAGATTTCCGGTACCTGCCTTTATAAAGACTGAAAAAGGGATTGATAAGGTTATACATGCAATCAAAGAGATAGAAGAAAAAAGAAAACACTTTTCTTTTGAAACCGACGGTGCTGTGATAAAGGTAAACGATTTCGAACTACAGAGACAGCTTGGCATGAAAACGCGTGAGCCGCGCTGGGCCATTGCATACAAGTTCGCTGCCCACCAGGGCATCACGAAGATAAAGGATATCCAGGGAAGCGTCGGAAGAACTGGCGTTATAACGCCGTTTGCCATTTTTGAGCCGGTAAGGATCGGCGGGGTAACTGTATCACGCTCAACTCTCCATAACTGGGATGAAATGGAAAGAAAGGAAATACGAATTGGTGATACGGTTGTCGTAGAGAGGGCCGGAGATGTTATCCCGCATGTGATAGCTGTGATAAAAGAAAAGCGAACAGGCAAGGAGAGACCCTTTCCCATTCCTGAAAAATGTCCTGTCTGCGGGTCAAAGGTCGTAAGGGAAGAAGGGGAGGTAGCAGTCAGATGTGTCTCGCTCCACTGTCCGGCACAGATACAGGAGAAGATTATTCACTTTGCTTCCAGGGGAGGTATGGACATTGAAGGGCTCGGTGAGAAGAATGTTGAACTTCTCTATTCAAATGGGCTTATAAAGCATTTTGAAGATATATATCGATTGAAATCTAAGAAAACACGTCTCCTTGAGTTGCCGAGATTTGCCGAAAAATCAGTGCAGAATCTTTTAGACGCGATCGATAGGTCAAAGCATACTACTCTTGCCAAGTTTCTCTTTGCTATCGGGATACTTCACGTGGGTGAGTCTGCCGCAAAGATTCTTGCAAAAAATTTCAAGGAACTGCAAAATCTCTATCGTGTAAAGCCTGAGAAGATTATGGAAATAAAACAAATGGGGGAAAAGATCGCATCCTCTATATCAATTTTCTTTAATGATGAAAAGAATATCAAAACCCTTAATACCCTTATGGAACTTGGTCTAGAAATAAGTAATCCCGACTATGTTTCTGGCAAGAAAGAACCGAAAGCTCTTGAGGATTTGACTATTATGATTACCGGTACTCTGCCAAAACCAAGAAGAGAAGTCGAAGATCTCATAGAAAGAGAGGGAGGACACGTAACGTCTTCTATTTCTTCGAGTACCAATTATCTTGTAGTCGGAGAAAATCCCGGCTCGAAACTCCAGAAGGCACAGACTCTCGGTGTCAAAACCATTTCATATGAAGAACTGCTGAAGCTTATTGAGCAGCATGGTAAAAAACATACTCTGTTCTAGACCAGATTATTAATAATTTTTGTAGATGGAAATCAATTCTATTGAAAACGCTCAGCCTTTCCAATGAGAACAGAGCATTCAGCAACACTAAGGATGTATCTGGATATGCTACCTACTACACCTCTGAAGCCACCCATGCCTTTGCTGCCTACTACAATTATGTCTGCATTCAGCTCATTTGCAGTCTGTAAAATCTCATCTGAAGGGTCACCAATTTTTGTTAGTTTTTCTATATTTGAAAATTTATTACTTAAATATTCAGCGGTTTGTGCAATAATCTTTTGAGATTCCTCTAATTCTGCAGAACTGTATTTTCTAAAATCTTCCTTGTAACTTTCATCTATTTTTGTCATAAATTTATCAGGGACGTCATAAAAAACCGGGGTGATTACATGGAGAATCGTTATTTCCGTATTATCATGAAATGGCATTAAAGTCAGGGTTTTCCCCGCTTTTCTTGCATGATCAGATCCGTCTGTTGCAAAGAGTATTTTAATTGTATCTGATGATTCTCCCTGAGTAGGTTTAATAACGAGTACTGGTTTTGGAGAAATGATAGAGACAGATTTTGTTACACTTCCGACGATACGTGATTTAATACCCTTAAGTCTTTTTGGACCCATAATGATTATGTCGGCATTTGAATCAACTGCTGCATCAACAATACATTTGTCCGGATAACCATTCACCAATGCTGTGTTAATTTTTGCAGGAACAGATTTCAGAAGATTCATAACCGAGTCGAGTATTTTAGGTGCGATTAATTGTTTGATCTCTTTAATCTTTGCGTAATAATAATCCTCATTATCCTGAAAAGGCTCGTCGCTTATAACGTGAAGAATGGTAATTTCATCGTTATGTGATATATTGAGTCTTTTGAGAAATTTTGCTGCTGTTTCAGAATATTCCGAGCCGTCTGTGGGTAGTAATATTTTCATATCATCATCCTGTCATACATGGGATTTTAGAAATAAAAGGTCGATGCACAATATAATAACAATTTTTGTGTATATTTCTCTAAAAATACATTTTGCTGCTCCTTCGTGAATACTCAGATTCATAAGCGTTTCTGTTGGGTGAAATATTTACCCCTTAACCCCGTGCGAGTTGATTCCTGAAGTACGTGCCTTTGATATAATGAACAAAAATGCAGATTTTACAAATAGTCAGTGAAACTTACTTCATTGACAAATTGACTAACTGATTCAAGCGGAATATAATGTCTGCAGATGTTGAATAGGCATAGACATAAGTGCTATGCATAAATGATAAAAGGATACACACAATGAACCAAACAGTAATACCTTTTGTAAGTCGAGAAGATTATCATGAGTTGCTTCGTATTGTAGATGATCAAAATAGTTTTCCTTCCGATTATGATTCCTTTCTTAAACTTTGTGACAACGTGATTGAAGATTATAAAAAGGCTGGGTTAAGTATCATCAAAGTAAATATCAACCCAAGTGAACTTGCTGAATGGTGTCGTAGCCAAAATAGAAAAATTGATAGCACAGCGCGCGCAGAATACGCTGTGTTTCTCTATTCAAAATCTCAAAATTCCGATTAGATGCAGAGATTTTTGAACAACGAAACAATGAACCCAAAAGAGTAGTACTTAGTAACAATGTTTTTATTTTTGAACTTCAAGATAATCCAGATTTTTCAAATGTATCTATTGTTGTAGAAAATAATGATTTGAGCTTGATACAGGAACAGATCCTGTGCGAATTCTGAAAAAAGGTTTCACCGATAGCTATGTAAGGCACCGTCAGGGATAAGACATAATCACTTTATTATGCGTTTCCGCATGAGCCTGAAAGGATAGGGAGCAAGCAGGATCACAACAGCAAAAATCCAGACAGTATCCCATGTGCAGAAAGCCAACTTTCCTGATGCAAATGCCCTGCAGATATTCACAAGATGATATAACGGTGTGAAAAAAGCGATTTTCGAAACAACAGGAGGAAGATTATCAAGAGGGAAGAAGATACCCGAGAAAAGGAACATCGGCGTCATAAAGAGGGTATAAAAATAATTATAGGAATCTATGCCCGGGATGATAGCGGTAAATATTACTGATATTTCAGCAAAGATCAGTCCGGATACAAAAAGAATCGGAATAGCAAGGAGTATGAACGGGGAATCCACGAGACCAAAAAGTGAAATCACTATAATGATGATCGTGCCGTAGAGGAGGCTTTTGGTAGCACCCCACATGAGTTCGCCGGCAACTAGGTCATCAAGATTGACCGGCGTTGCAAGTATTGCATCAAATGTCTTCTGGTAAGTCATTCTGACATAGGTGCCGTAAGTACATTCATAGATTGCTGCGAACATCGAGGAAGACGCAATGATTCCCGAAGCAATGAACTTGATATATGGAACTCCGTTAATTTGCTGTACAAATGCACCAAGTCCAAGCCCTAACGCTGCAAGATAAAGGATCGGCTCAACGAAATTCAGGACTATGCTCGATTTATACAGCTTTGTATAAACCGTGAAATTCCTCTGCCACACTCTGAATGCACGTTTGATTTTCATTTGAGATAGCTCATATTTTTAGTAATCTCCCCTTCCGTCTTACTTATTGACGGACCTAACCCCTCTTTATAAAAGAGGGGGATAGTTTTATTCCCCCTTTTCTAAAGGGGGATGAAGGGGGCTTACTGATCTTCCTTATCCTCTGTAAATCACTATCAATCCTTAAGTGCCTTCCCTGTCAGTTTCAAATATACACCCTCGAGATTCCCCCCATGCAGCTTCATCAGACTTAACGGGGTATCTATTGTAATAATCTTTCCTGAATCCATAATTGCAACCCTGTCGCAGAGTATCTCAGCTTCTTCCATGTAATGGGTCGTCAGTATCAGTGTAGTATTCTTAGCCTTTAGCTGATTTAGTTTATCCCAGACAGAATGCCTGCTGTGAGGGTCAAGACCGGTAGTCGGTTCGTCAAGTATCAATATTTCCGGATTGTTTATCAATGACCTTGCAAGAATAAGTCTTCGCTTCATCCCTCCAGAGAGGCTTTTTATATTGACATCGGCTTTCTCCCTCAGTCCGACAAAATCGAGGAGCTCCCATGCAAGCGGCGAAGATTGCTTTTTCGGAATATCAAAATATCTGGCATAAACGATGAGGTTCGCAAATACCGAAAGATCCGGGTCTAGATTGTCCTCCTGGGGCATTACGCCTATCCGTGCCTTTATGGAACTGGGGTACTTTGTCACATCCATACCGAACACCTTTACTTCTCCGGAACTCGGCGGCATGAAGCAGTAAATGATACGCATGACTGTCGTCTTTCCCGCACCATTCGGTCCGAGGAATCCAAAGCATTCTCCCTGCACGATTTCAAAATCTATGTTATCAACTGCTCTCAGAGAGTTATAATCTTTTGTCAAACCGCTTGCAGTGATGATATTCATAAATCTCATTTTAGCACGAAATGAAAAGTCTGAAGGGAAGCAAATCTATTTTTGACAAATGTAGTGTGTATGGATTATTTTTATATGAGTATATGAGTCCTGTAATCATAATAAGTTATGAAAACAAAGGATGCCCCTCTATCTCCACCTTTACAAAAGGGGGATATAATTTATTCGTATTTTTAATTCTCATCCTTTTTGTCTTCTCCTGTGCTCCAAAAGAGATCAAGCCTCCACCAAAGCCTGCAAAGATTGCCCTTGTACTCGGCGCGGGTGCAGCAAAGGGATTCGCACATATCGGTGTAATCAAGGTTCTTGAGTCAAATAAAATCCCTGTGCACATGATCGTTGGCACAAGTGCAGGGAGTTTTGTGGGTTCTCTCTATGCCTACGGGTTCAGCGCATTCGAACTCCAGAAGCTCTCTTTCGCCATAGAGAGAGATGACATTATCGACTTGTCAATCCCTGATAATGGTTTTATAAAGGGTGAGAAACTTGAAACGTATATCAATTATATACTGAGGAACACCCCGATAGAAAAATTAAAGATTCCTTTTTATGCCGTTGCAACAGATATTCAGAACGGCAGGGAGATCGTTTTCGGAAGCGGAAATACAGGCACTGCCGTACACGCAAGCTGTTCAATACCGGGGATATTCACTCCTGTAACTATTTCGGGGAAGATGTATGTGGATGGTGGCGTTGTAAGCCCCGTTGCCGTGGAAGCGGCAAGAAGACTCGGTGCAGATGTAGTCATTGCAGTGGATATATCCAGTGATGTCGATTCATCTGTCCCGAAGGGAACGATCGAGACAATCCTCCAGTCTATCAGCGTCATGTATTCAAAGCTCTCCGCCATCCAGCTTTCAAAAGCAGACGTCGTGATAAAACCGAAAGTCGGATACATTGGAAGCGCTGATTTTTCAAAAAAGCATGAGGCTACTCTTGAAGGAGAAAAGGCCGCCCTCGAAGCCTTGCCAAGGATACAGGAAATAATTAAGACATTAAAAAAAGAAGGCAGGCTGAATTAGGAAAAGCTGACTATAAAGAGAAAAATCATATGGTAAATCAGATAAATTAAACCCTGTCGGACGGGCGGAGGGCTATACGTTCCAGAGTCGCCTCATCTATTTCATCAAGATATTCTTTTATCGGAAATTTTTGACCGCAATCCATGCAGCTCAAGGTAACCTTCCTTCAGCCGATTATCAGTTTTATTTTTCCGCCGCATTTTTTACATACCATCTTTTTAGTATAAATGAAAAAGAACAAAATTCCAAAACTTACTAAGACGGCTATAAGTAAGGATACATTCTTGTCATTCTCCGGCTTGACCGGGGAATCCAGAAAACCTCTGGATGCCCGCTTACAACCTGCGGGCATGACGACAAAATTAAGTTGCATGTGTCCTTATTAATCCTTATTAATGACCGCATTAGTAAATGATGTTCAATACCTTGTGTTATTATTTATACAATGATATCTTCTGGAGAAGAAAAGGCATGGGAGATACTGAGGGGTCTTAATCCGTTGGTCGTCTGTAAAAATGCTGCTGTCGGATTTGATAACAGTTCCGGCCATTATATAGTAAAGTCTTTCTGCACCGACTTTTATGTAAATCCCAAAGAAAGATCAATGCAGAGCACTACCCTTTCAGGAGAACCTCTTATCAAAAGATACGGCTATTTTTTCATACATTCCTGCCTCTGGTATCTGATTCACGCAAAGGACATCATGCTAACAGAAAGGCTTATGAAGCCTGTCAATATTAAAGGCGGCGAGATGTTTTTCAGGGGAAGTCATATCCTTCCTTTAGACAATCTGGCAAAAAGATACGGGGATGATATGGAAGCCTTCATCAATAAAGGGAAAGAGCTTTGCGGAAAGGTGCTGGATTACGGAAATGCTTCCTTGAATCTTCTTCCCTTACCGAGGATACCGGTGACGGTAATCCTGTGGCTCGGGGACGAAGAATTTGCGCCGAGAACGGATCTTCTTCTGGATTCATCATGCGAGATGCAGCTACCCCTTGATATCATATGGTCGATAGCCGTGATGACCGTACTGGTGATGATGTGAGCCATAAACTGAGAGAAAAGGCTGACTTACTCTTATCCAAAGAAAAAGGTACTGTATACAAGGATCCGGGCGGCAAGGTCAGCATCGCCCTTGTCTATCCGAACACTTATCATGTCGGGATGTCCAGCCTCGGGTTTCAGGGGATTTATGGTCTTCTGAACAGCATGAAAGATGTTGTCTGCGAAAGGGCATTTCTTCCTGACGATAAAGACTTTAATGAATATATGAGGACACAGACAGAACTGTTCACCATGGAATCGAAGAGGCCGTTGAACAGGTTTGATATCGTTGCGTTTTCTGTCTCATTCGAAAATGACTACCCCAATATCGTTCGAATACTTGAATTATCCAGTATTCCTCTAAAGAGTTCGGAAAGAAAATTCCGTCATCCGTTGATTATTATGGGTGGGGTGTGTGCCTTTTTCAATCCTGAGCCTGTTGCCGATTTCTTTGACATATGTTTTATCGGTGAGGCAGATGAGATGCTTCCCGAATTTCTTGATGTCTGCAAAGCTTCTGCTGACAGGTCTGAAGTTCTAAAAAAGTCTCTGGCCATAGAGGGCCTCTATGTACCGCAATTTTATAGCATATCTTATGACAGCGAAGGAAAAATTTCAGAAAGACATCCGACAGATGATGCACCTGAAATTATAAGAAGGCGCTATCTCAAAGACTTGTCAAGCTCGAAAATCATGACCTCAATTATTACACCCGAAACAGAATTCTCTGGAATGTATCTTATAGAGGCAATGAGGGGTTGTCCATGGGGCTGCAGGTTCTGTGTTGCAGGCAAAATCTATAATCCTCCCAGGAAAAAAGAATTGCAGGCTATCAGAGACGAGATTCAGACTGCGCTGAATAAAACAAGGAGAATAGGACTTATTGGTCCTTCCCTTTCAGATTATCCGCATATCAAAGATGTCCTGGAAATTCCTGAAGTGGATTTTTCGATTACGTCCTTGAGGGCAAGCACCAAAAGTGCTGAACTCGTAAGTTTGATGAAAGGGCATAAGAGTGTCTCGATCGCGCCTGAGGCTGGAACAGAACGGCTGCGGAAAGTTATCAACAAGAGAGTTACAGAGAAAGATATCCTTTATACTTCGGAACTCCTGTTTGCCGAGGGAATTGAGACTCTGAGGCTTTATTTCATGATTGGCCTTCCTACAGAAACAAGGGAAGATATAGAGGGGATAATAGACCTTGTGAAAAAGATAAGAGGTATTTCAGCAAGAGGATTTATCACCTTAAGCATCAGCACCTTTGTCCCGAAACCATTCACCCCCTTTCAATGGCACCCGATGGAAAATCTATCTGAAATCAAGGAAAGGCTGAAGATAATAAAAAAAGGACTGCTCCAGATAAAAGGCGTCAAGGTATTTCACGATGTTCCAAAATATGCCTACATGCAGGGACTGTTTTCCATGGGAGACAGGCGGGTCTTAAGGGTAATTGAGAAAATGTCAAAAACAGATGATTGGATCAAAGCAGCAGAGTCAGCCGGAATCGACAAGGATTTCTACATCTTCAGAAAAAAAGACCTCAGCGAAAAGTTGCCATGGGACTTTATCGATATCGGAACCAGTAAAGACAGGTTATGGAATGAGTATCAGGAAGCGCTTTCCTTATGAAAGTAGAACAGAACCCGGATTATCCCGCACGCCATTTTTGTTCCATCTCGACCATAGACTTGAAGCTAATGTGCTGATTACATTTGTAAAGTAATAATGAAGAGTGCTTCCTGAAACATTTATTGTAAAGAACTACTATAATTTGTATAGTACATTTGGAAAGCAAGAATAGGAGTAGAAGGTAGATAGGAGCATGAAAATACCTGGGGCAAAATCGATTTTGGGTGTCGCTGGCTGGGTGTTGGCAGCAATAGTATTCTTATTTGGTCAGGGTTTTTTAATAAAGCCAAAACTTACTATTTCCTGTGGTGCCATTGATTACAAGATTCCTTATCAATATCATATGGAATTGCTTACATGGAAAATGATGATGATAGCCCCAGAGTTGGAGAAGAATATTAAGGACAAAATGCCAATTCTTTTTAAAGAATATGGGCTTACAGATGACAAAATAAAAATAATTATGGATGGGTTAGAAAAAAAGGATAAAACGTCCGAAGCTGCTTTAAAGTCTCTGAACTTGAAACCTAATGAACAAAATATTGTCAAATCTGTTGTTGCGAAGTTAAGTGCTCAAGTATTGCCGGAAACTATGATGAAGGGCATGCAATTACCTGATGCTGCCTTAATATTTGAAATCAATAATACTGGCTTGGCAAGTGCCCGTAATGCTCATATAGTGGTAAATTTGAATGGAACGGCTTATAGCGTAACAAAGAACGATGAAAATAAATTAAAAGAGTCAGTTGAAAAGGGTTCTGTATTGAGTTTTGACTATGATCAAATTGCTCCGAAGTCAAAGGTTAAGGTTGTTGTTACTTATTCACATGTCGTCATATCTGATAATACGTTTGATAATAATCTTATATCTGTTACTTATGACGGGGGTAAAGAGAGTCAAAAATATTCTGAAGATGATTTTTATATATCAAAGCCATAGTTTGCATAAGGAACGTAATAATCAGATTCTTATCACTGTACTTATCGCCTAGATAAATGCTCTGCTGTGCCTGGTTCTTCCTGTAGCACGTACCATTATCCCCTCGATTAACAATAAATATTTCTTTGAAAAATCGTCAGTGAAACTTCCTTCAATTCAATCTGACATAATCTTTGCTATAATTACAATTAATATGAAAGAAAGCAATGCCAATAAAATTCCCATATCCAATAAAAACCCATGAAATCAAAACTCGCAATTGCTATTACTCTCTGGGGATGGCTTATATTTGTGGTCTGGCTATCCTATGATTATGCTGTATACCAAGATCAATGGATTATTCATATTTTTAAGCCAACTTATATTTATGAAATTCATGCTTTTCACGTTTTGATTTTCCTTGTACCTTTCATTTACACATTCTTGGGTTATCTTGTAAATGAAAGAGAAAAGCTTCTCAAAAAAATCAAAGAATCCGAAGAAAAATACCGTTCTCTTGCACTTATTGATGAACTTACAGGACTTTACAACAGGCGAGGACTCTTAACTATGGTTGAACATTATTTAAAAATTGTGAAACGACAGAAGAAGGGTATGTTCCTGCTTTATGCTGATTTCGATGATCTAAAGCAAATTAATGATAAATGGGGGCATCAGGAAGGCGATTTTGCCTTAAATGAGACATCCAAGATTCTCAAGCAAATTTATCGAGAGTCTGATATTATTGCACGCATCGGAGGAGATGAGTTTATAGTTATTCCAGTTGGTTCCACTGAAGAGTATGTCGATATAGTTATTAATCGTTTGCAGAAGGCATTGGAAATTTATAATTCACAAAGCAATCTCGGTTACAAGTTGTCTTTAAGTCTTGGAATATCATTCTATGATCCAGAACATCCGTGTTCTATTGAAGAACTGATGGCTCAAGCAGATAAATCAATGTACGAGCGGAAAAATAATAAACAAAACTCTTAGAGCAAATTATGCTAACTTTCTACCAGTAATCCTCACTACTTTGAAAGTGTCAGGGGTATTGACTTGTAGGTGGCATTGAGAAAAATGATATGTTACCTTCGGGGCGAAAGACACACCGTATTCCAGAGAGGCCAGCAATGGAACCCTACTTCCTGAAATGTTGGTTTTACATCTTGTCTGCCAATACAAGATTATAAACAATAATCGATAGACTATGATATTTGCTTTTTCCTTTTATTGGTGATAACCTCAAAAATAAAGCATATATAAAAGGGGGTATGCTATGAACAAGTTATCAGTATCAACAATTTTTGTCCTTTTTAGAATTGCAAAATTGTGGGTGAAATAATTTGATTGATAGAGATAAGTATTATTATGATTATTATGCAACATCAAGGGATCAGCTTAATCGGGCGATTAAACACCTTGAAAAT
>Ga0256868_10001155_pt1 | contig 14671 bp, 18 predicted proteins | sample RVTome_13_FD_187341 | JGI IMG/M metagenome (GOLD analysis project Ga0256868, IMG submission 187341) | Soil microbial communities from uranium-contaminated site in the Upper Colorado River Basin, Wyoming, United States - RVT92D227 HiSeq ... | reverse complement strand
TGATCCGACCGCCGTAAAAGGCCCAACTAGCTTACCGGAGTCTTCGTTGAAGAAGAAAACAACCGAATCTTCTCCTATTTCTTTCGCAACTCCTGGCTCCGACGAACACGCGAAACGCCTAGCTCTGAGGCATTCATCTAGCGAAGAACTATTACATGGGAAGACGTAACCAGCGTACATATTTGCTTGTTATCGCATGCTTGATTAATAAGAATGACGCAAATCACGTGATGATGACTTCGTGGAGGAGAAAAGTGAAGCCACGATCGTCGGATTGGATCTAGCTGGAGTGGAGAGTAGACCAACCGGATTCTGCGCTCTGAAAGGACTCAGAGCAAAGACCCGCAATGTTTACGAGGATGAAGAGATCCTGAAAGAAACGCTGGAGATCGCGCCTCGACTCGTCGCCGTTGACGCTCCGCTCAGTCTTCCGGAAGGCAGAAAATCCATAGAAGAAAGATCTAACATCCATCTGCGCGAATGCGACAAAGAGCTTTTGAAGAGGAGAATACGGTTCTTTCCCGTGACTATCGGTCCTATGAGAAAATTGACTACGAGAGGCATTAGAGTGAAGGAAGCGCTTGAAAATGAAGGAATCAAGGTGGTCGAGGTTTTCCCCGGAGGAGCACAAGACGTATTGAAAATTCCTCGAAAGCAAAAAGGACTGAATGAATTGAAGAAGGGGCTGGAAACCTTGGGCATCATTGGACTTGTGGACGGCTTAACTGATCACGAACTCGATGCTGTAACTTGTGCGTACGTTGGATATCTTCTTCTCAAAGGAAAGGCATGCATCTACGGTACAAAAGATCAGGCCATAGTGATGCCTATATGAGAAGGACTAGTCCGTATCACGGTCGATACGAGCAGGTAAGAAAGTCTGGCGGTTCCTTGAACACGATCAAAATGAGCAGGAAATTCTCGCAATAGAACAATTGACCCGAATTTCTAGAATAATGTTCTATAGAAAAATCGGAACGATCTGCTTTTCCTTCTTGACACGTCAAAGAGGTAGTCGATCATATTTTCAAGCCAGAAGTGGCGCACGCGTTTCGATTTTTACTCCGTTTTTTCAGAATTGCCAAGCTACCGTTCTTTTCGGCTACTTCTTGAAGTAGTCTTTAAGAGGTTTCCAGTAGAATTCGGTCCATCCCTCTTTCAATTCATCAGCTTGCTCCGCCGGGACATCTGAGTGAACCATCGATATTTCCGTGCCGCCCTTCACTTTCTTGAAAGTCAATTCTAAGCGTGAAGGAGGAAAATCCTCAGGCCATTCAGACGTGGCCCATTCTTGAACTATTCTCTTTCCAGACTCCAACTCGATGTTCTTCCCGGAGATGTATCCGTCCCAGGCTGTGAATTTGCTGCCGACTCGCCCATCGCCGGTTGCCTTGCTACCAGTAAACGCAGAATGCTTCTTCGCATCGATGAAAGCCTCGTAAACCTCTGCAGGTTCAGCATGGACCGTGGCCTTTTGCCGTATCGTCTCTTTCCTGACCATAACGCTCACTGTTTTGATTTGACGTGACTTGCACCAATAATCGAAAAGCTGCCGTAATAAACGTTGCCACTTTCGCAGCATATGCCTAGAAAATCAGCTGGCCATGATAATAGGATCAGAGCACCGTCTTCAGAGCACCGAAAGAGATTGTTTCAGCGATTTCTTCTACAAACCTGATGTGTTCTACATTATCAGAAGCAAGTGAACCCTTGAGGATTATGGGTGTAAAATCGTAATCTTGGGCGCCTGTATATGTGGATAAAACGCAGAATTCTGCGCAAAACCCCGTCAGAATGACAGTGTTAACCCCTAACGCCTTCAGTTTTTCTGTGAGCCCTGTTTTCGTGAAAGAGTTGCCGTAAGTCTTAACAATATGGATGTCTTGATTTTCGACCTTCACACTTTCGGGCATGTCGAAGTTTGGGTTGCCTGGGACAAGACCTTTTTCTTCATTCTTGTGCTGTATTGCGACGATGGGTAGGTTCTTCTTTCTGAAAAGGTCTATTGCCGCGTTTACGTAATCTATCGCCGATTTCAACGAATCTGAGCAAGCATGATTTATGGTGAAGAAATCCTTTTGGATATCTATTACGAGTAAAGCAGGTTTCAAATTCGGTTCTCCCTTGTGATGATTATGTCAACATTCTTTGGACTCTAGTATAAATAGGCTAGATAAATGCGTCGCTAAAAGGAGCTGGCAAGAAGACTGCACATCTTGTCGGTGTGGTGAGCAGAATCGAGACTGGTGTCCGGTGCCCATTTTCCATCCAGTTATTTTCTGTTTGCTTCGATGATTATCGAATGCGGGACCCTCGATGCAGCAGACTTCATTACTATCCTTGCATTCGTTTCACATCGTGCCGTCTGCTGTGGAACAAATACGCCCCTCCAAGAATTAGGCCAACCGCTAACAGCAAGACCCCAAGAGTCACTGTGAATATGATGAGAATCTGGCTGTCAGAGTAGTAACCTTCGTTGCTTTCAATTCTATACAGCAAACTGGGAAGGGCAATGCCTAATGTTCCGATTCCCGCTCCCATCAGCGCAATAGCCCAGTGTGTCCGCATTCTTGATTTCGTGGCTACCGCAGGTTGCATCTTTGCACCAGCATTGAAAATAAATGTGACAGCAAGAGCAGCCAATCCGCCGAGCAAATAAACAGACAGCATAGCAACTAGAAAATTGCCCGTCGCTACGAGGATACTTGTAAAAACCCAAATGATCGCTGCAACGGTAGTGAGAGTCACTCCTAAAATGGCCAGAATCTTAGCCAAGCCAACTAGAAGTCTTTCCAAAATCCTCTTTGCCCCCCTCTCAAAGGCTGAACCGCTGGTTTCTCCCGATTTCTTTCGAACTAAGCAATAGATTAGTTTTGTGCTGACATGGCAAACCAGGGCCATGAAAGTGTAAGGAGGAAGCAAGACGCCATCTCCTGCCCCCAAACCTGCGGCTGCAAGAGCAGCGCGAGTGCGCTCGTTCCAGAAATTACTGCGATAGCATTGTCTGCACATTTGGTACTACTGCTTGTATTTCCTCTTTTCCGACACCAGCGCGAGTTGACACAAAAAGAACGGTTCTTCTTACTGGTTTCCCGCCTTTCTCGGCGAGTTTCTCCTTCATCTGAACCACGTTTGCCAAATCAATCTGACAGCTATTATCCTTTTCCATCACGTAAAGGGGGTCAGGTTTCATAAGCTTCCCTAAAGCGACAACAAATCGGAAATTCTCCTTATTATCGCTCTTGGTCTTATGGTCTTGCTCACCGGGGACTCTTTTTGTCTCTTCTTGAGTAGTCTGACTGAGACAACTCCGGATTTGTTTGCCCCCAGAACATCAGTTTCGAGTGTGTCGCCCACGTAGAGAGCCTCATCAGGTTTGACATTCAGCTTCTTCAAAGCCACTTTGAAAATCTCTGTGTCAGGTTTTTCAAAACCAACTTCTTCGGAAATAACAACGGTATGGAAGAAATGCTGAAGCCCCAGCCTGATGATTTTCTCCCATTGCTTCACCGACCTGCCGTTAGAAACAATCCCTATCTTGAGACCGTTGTCTCTCAAAACAATCAATGTAGGGATCACATCAGGATCGGGCTTCAAGTATGCAAGTTTTGTGTCGTGGTAGGCAACGATTCCCGCAGCAATAATCTTTGGATTTTGCGGGTAACCCAAGTCCTCAAGTAGCTTGTCAAAATGCTGATCATAATTCGCCCCATACTTCTCAACAATTCTCAGAAGAGACCTGTACCCTCTCTGCACGTCATGAATAAGCAACCCAGAGTCCATCATTGCTTTGACCGCGTTCATCCTCGCCATCTTCGCAAGTGTTGCAGTATCGAAGAGAGTGTCATCAATGTCAAAGAGCACTGCTTTGATGCCTTTCAACATTTTCAACGTCAAAACCCCATATCAACCATTATAATCTTTGAGCAGCAGCACTTCACCATGTTAGCAACGCATCAAATGCGCGCGCTATAGGTATTTCATAGCTGTGGCCACAGCCCCATAGAGACCAACGTCCTCTCCCAAAGGAGTGACCTCAATTTTCGGAACTCTGTTCACCGTGTACTTCCCCACATATTTTCTGATGGGTGACAAGATCATCCTCTTGTTGTTCAGCGTCACTGTGCCACCCACAGTCATCAACGACGGATCATACGCGCTTATGACATTGGCAAAGCCCATAGCGTTCAAAACCCCTAATTCGTTAACAAGCTTGAGAGAAAGGCCATCGTGTTGCTTGGCGGCATCAAACAGATCTGCAGCATTCAGCTTTGAGAAATCGCCGCCAACGCGTTTCACCAAGTGACTTCGATTGACAACTTCCCGAGGGATCTCTTTGATTTTCATTCTCACGAAGTTCGGGATATTCCTTCCTGAACAATAGCCTTCCCAGTGGCCTGGTTTTCCACAACCGCATGTCAGTTTTCCTTCGGAATCTATGACAAAATGTCCGACTTCATGTCCGTTTCCATCTTTTCCTAATAACAGAGTACCGTTAACGATCGCCCCGCAACCTATTCCAGTGCCGATAGTAATGAAAACAAAATTGTCCAGGCCCTTTGCGGCACCGAATGTGTTTTCACCTAAGGCGGCTCCGGCGCAATCGTTAATCAGGCAAGCAGGTATGCCAAGCTCTTCACTCACAGGTTTCGTGAGGGGCACAAGGTCAAAAGGGATATTCGTAGGCTTGGTCAGCACACCTTCATCCTGTATCAATGGACCTGTGGCCGCTATGCCGACGCCTCTCAAAATCTTGATTTGGAATCCGTATCTCTTGCACAAGAAACGTATGATCCTGACTACTTGTTCACTGATTGCTTCGGCGCTACTCTTGTCAACTTTCTCTCGTATTCTGTCGACAAAATTGCCTTTTTCATCCGATAAGACAACGCGCAGCCATGTACCTCCTAGATCCACTCCAACCCAGTGCCCTATTTTCGACAATCATTTCACCTGCGGGACAATCTACATTATTCCGAATTGGCACTTGCTAGATCTTGCGGACTCCATTTTCCCTGTGCCACTTTGGGCACAAAACTTTCCAAAATTTCAGGGGAAAACTAAGCTTTTTCCCCTTTTCAGCCATATAATAGGCCATCATAAGCTTGACCAACACAGAGGCGCGCGCGTTGCGAACTCTCCAAGCTCCAACGTCATGAGTGTTGACTATCCAGCCAGCACCAACAAAGCCAACTCCAAACTTTTCCATACGAATCTGCCACACAGTACTATGCCTTTTCACTTCTTAACAATTTTTCGCATGCTACATGCAAGCGTTCAAGCGCGCGCCTATCAGAAATAAACCATTTTGGATTTATATGATGATACTTACCGCGGCCTAGTATACTGTTAATATGTGCCCAAAATACAGCGTGTGATAGTTGCCCTTTGGATAGAATCTTCTCTTCATGACTGCTGGAATAAGATCTCGTTTTACCTTGAGCCGGTACATGACCTTGCACTCATAGTGAATCTTGCACTGTTTGATCACTGGAGACTTCACCTTCTTCCCGGCAACCAAAGTGAGCTTGCACTTCTTGAATTTGTCATGTTTCCTGCCGCTCACTTCGCCACAGTAATTAACGGTTTCCTCCATTCCTTTACCGGGAACGTTCACAGTGAACTCGCCCGTCTCCTCGATAAACTCGTGCGTAAACCGTGAAGGCCGAACAGCGACAACGAAAACAGGTTTTCTCCACAGAACGCCCACAAAACCCCAGCCTATAGCCATTACGTTCGGTTTTCCATCCTTCTTCGCACCCACCAGCAACAGGCCAGGATCAGCCAGCTTGTCAATCGTTTCTTCAGCAAAATCTTTAAACTTTACAATCATGTCAGGCACACAAACAAATAACGAATATCTCATCTAAAATCGTTTTCCATCATTCGGCAAAACTGACCAACAGCAAACGCTCAGAAAGAACAGAAGGCGAGCCTTCCCGCACGTTCACGTTCGCGTTGAAAAGAGGCAAGGGCCGTGGTTTGGATATCTTACAGGAACTTTATGCAGACATGTTGAGCAGTTTTGGGGTGAACCGTTTTTCCTAGCCAGACCGTCGAGATGCTTCAATCCATAGATGATTAAAGCGGAAGCCGCAAGAACGAGAAGCCCCTAAATACACGGATTCAGATTAGAGAAAAGAGGAACAGATGTTGAAACTCTTGTTGGATGAGATGTATGCGGGTTTGAAAGAATATTTCGAAACCCTTGGGTGGGAGGCGCAGACCGCTCAGGAAGTCGGTCTTAAAGGCGCAAAAGACAAAGACATAGTTGAGTACGCCGAAAAACATGATTTTCTCCTCGTGACGCAAGACCAAAAACCTGCGGAGCTCGCCGAACTCAAAGGGGTCAAACATGTGCTCATATCAAACGCGATGATCGCGAAGATCGCTGATCAGGAAATAAGAAGAAAATATCCCAACATTGAAAGCGAATAATGGTGAACGAGCATGACTTTTGTGGAAGTAACGGTGAAAAGTCAGAAGGGAACGTGCCATTTCGGACATAGAGTTGGCGACAAAATAGTCTTCAACGGGAGAACAGTCAAAGGACCCATCTGCTACAGCGCACTATCGACTATACGCTCAGATTGTATGTCAGGCGTTTTAGCGCAGAATTTCCGTGGGAAAGAGACAAGAATGTCGTCTACGGTGTTTGTCCAGACCATGAGAACCCCGTTGTCTTCGAGATCTGACGCATAAAGAAAAAGCAAACTTCCTCAGGCCATGGCCATTCTCCAAATGGCCTTCTCCATCTCTTCTCCATGCTTCATGCCATAGTAGACGCTTGCCACTTTTCCGCCAAACGGGATGGCAACGTGTTTAACAAACTTGAACAACAAAGGACTTGGAATTCTGTGCTCCAGAAACGTGTCTCCCCAAATCCGCACGTTGTACTCCCAACAACGCGTGAACAATTCCCAGCGGGCTTTGGTGAGCGTATCCAACTCTGTGCCTTGATTGTTCATCAGCAGACAGTTTTCCAGGGGCACGAAGAACAATGGGACATAGAAAGCGTTGAAATCATGCAATTCATCCATCAGCTCCAACGTCTCAACAACATCGTCCTCACGCTCTTCGGGCAACCCTATGATCAACGTGACCAATGGATACCAGTCAACGTCGTTCATGATTCCGAAAGCCTGTGTCACAACTTCCTGCCATTGTTCAGGCTTAAATGGAAGCATCTTGCCAGCCATGTACTTCCGCATCAGCCGAACACTGCCAGTTTCCAACCCGATCTCGGACGTCACGATCGGCTTTGACCCGTGATAGTACCAGTTATGGGCAATCAGAATTTCTGCGATATCCTTCACCATTCCAGGGTCGGCGACCACGGGAGCCAAACTGCTGTGAGACGGTTGTACACCTTTCACGCCGGAAACCGCCGCCACGCTCTTCACTAGTCGGACTATCGCCTCTCGGTTTGGAACGAAACGAGTATCCTTCATGCCGTATAGAAAAAGGTCTTCGGTGACCAACGTGATGCGTGATCCACCTTCTCGGGTGTTCACCTCGACTTCCTTAAGGATCTTGTCGAGCGGTACGTCGCGTCTCTTTTGCATTGTAGGCGTGCAGAACTGGCAGTTGCGTCCGCAACCGCGAGAGATTTCTACGCATCCGTGAATAGCCGTATGTTTGATTAAGGGAACTCTGTCATGATTCGCAAATCCGGTGGCGCGGACAATGCGAGGAACAGGCTCGCCGTTAACGGCTTTTCTGAATACCTCGTTGACGACCGTTTCGCCTTCTCCGATGACCACGCAGTCAACGCCGTAGCTTTCGGCCACTTTTTTCCTCTCCAGCTGCCAAGACCCGAACCCTCCGACGATCACTTTAGGCTTATATTTCCGGATACTTCGGTGTCTGATAAGATTCTTGAATTCAATAGCGTTGAGAGGCTCTCCGCCGCCGACGATTGAAGAATAAGTTTTGCTGACGTATGCCATGCCCGTTGGGTCCATAGAAGAAATGCCAACGACTTTTGTGTCCGGGCCGACGAAGCTGTCGAGGTTCGAAGGGTGAACGACTGCCACTTCTGACTCGTCGAAACCATTCTCTAAGAGTAAAGATTCAACTTTTCTGAGACCGTAAGGTGCAGCCCTGGCTCTTCCTGAACCGTTGTTCTGTCCAGCGGGAGGGTAAAGCGCTCTTCTCAAGAACCACAGGGGTATGGGACCCTTCGCAAAACCGCCGGCAAAAGCAACGAATGGATTGTTGAGAAAATCACTCATTTCAGTAGCTGAAGCAGTTAGAACAATCTTTACGCCGGACTTCGCAGCCATCTTCCTTTCCCGCATTCAAGAGCTCATGACGAAAACAGATTTCAACTGACTGGTTAATAACTATTGTTCATGGACTGAGCTTAAAGAGGCAGATTAGAGCAGTTTTTTCTGATTGGAACCTGAAACAAAACTGGAAACGCGGACACCGACAAGCCTGATTTTCCTGTTAGGCCGGAAATATGGCCACATCAGCTCTCGGGCTGTCTTGGTCAGATCGTGCAGACGGTCAGTTACGAAAGGCAGAGTTTTCGAGTGCGTGTGGGTTTCGAAATTCTCGTATCGAACTCTGACCGTGATAGTCTTGAAGTAGAACTTGTGACTCAAAGCCTCCGCGTGCACGTCTTCTGCCAGTTCATCCAGAGTCTTCAGGATGAAATCAAGGTCATCTGCGTCTTCTTGGAACGTTACGTCGCGTCCGACGGATTTGATTTCGCTTCTCTCTTCAACTTCGCTCCGGTCGATGCCGTGGGCCATCAAATACAGCTGGTTGCCCATGACCCCGAAGGTTTCTACCAGCGCCGACGGGTCGCTCCGTGCCAAGTCTCCGATTGTTTTTATGCCCATGTTCTCGAGCGCTTCCCCGGTTTTTTTTCCAACCCACAGCAGTTTCCGAACCGGGAGAGGGTCAAGAAACTTTCCAGCATCTTCCTCTTCAACCGTCGTTAAACCGTCGGGCTTCTGCATATCGCTGGATATCTTTGCGACAAGCTTGTTGTAACTTATGCCTATTGAACAGGTTAAACCTTCATGAAGGAAAATCTCGCGTTTCAGTTCCCGTGCCAAAGCCTGGGCTTCGGTAGAATCCTTGACTCTGGAGGTTACGTCGAGAAAGGCTTCGTCGATTCCCCATTGTTCGAACTTGTCTGCGAAGTTGCGCGCGATTTCCATGATTTTGTTTGACACGTTAACGTACAACGCCATGTTAACTGGCAAGTACACGCCTTCGGGGCAAAGCTTCCAAGCACGTGAGATCGGCATCCCAGACCTGACTCCGAACTTTCTCGCATCGTAATTGCTCGTGCTGACGACACCTCTCCCGTGGCCTTCCTTCGGGTCGGCTCCAACGATCACGGGCTTGCCCTTCAGTTCTGGACGCAGTCGTTCTTCGACGGCCGTGTAGAAATGGTCCATGTCGAGATGGAAGATTATTCTTTTCTTACCAATCATGACTCATCAATCAGCGCTTATTTCAACTAAAGATTGCCCGTTCATAACCCTTTTTATGTTATCCGCCAAGATAATCAGGAAAACATTCGGAGGTTATTGAGTGAAAGACAAAAGCGTTACCGTTGAAAACGCCCAACAGATTGCGGTGGAATTCCTGAAGAGAAGAAAGAGCTTAGAGAGAGTGGAAGTTTCGACGGTTGAGCAGAATAAGAACATCTGGGTCATCAGAGGAACGTGTCCGATTGATTTGGAAGGGCATCCGTGGGCCGAAAAGTTCGAAGTTATCTTGGACACAAAAGGAAAAGTCAAATCCTCATATTTCGCGCTTCTCTAACGTTTTGGACCATGGCCTTGACGTTCCGCACGGCATTGTTCTTTCTGAACGGTCTAAACGTTATATCTGAAAACGTGCAATAGTTTCCCTGTGGAAGCTATGTCAGTTTTCCATAAGATTCTCGTGCCTTTGGATGGTTCTGAACATTCTGATAGAGCCCTTGCAGCTGCTCTGCAGATTGCCAAGAATTTCAACAGCGAGATTACTCTGCTTCACATTTACTCGGTTACTGTCACGCCGGTTGTGATACCTGAGCCGACGACTCTGAACCCGACTGGAGTCCCGATTGCCACATCTGCTGAAGTCTCGAAGATGGTTGACGCTGCCCGCGATGCTGGCAAGAGAATATTGGCAGACGGCGAGCAAAAGGTGAGGGCAGAAAGTGTGCCGGTTGAGACGTCTTTGAGAGAAGGGAACAGCCCGCAGGAAATCGTTAAAGCAGCTAAGGAAGGTCAGTTTGACCTTATAGTCATCGGTGCAAGGGGCATACACAGGTTAAGAGACTTGCTGATGGGTAGCGTCACGGAAGGAGTCGTGAAACATGCGTCCTGCTCCGTCTTAGTTGTGAAATAAAAAGATTCAGAAAAGAGTAAGAGTACGCTGCGCCAAGCTTTCTGAATTTCTGGTAGCAACAGTCATAGAAAGTTATTTCTTCTCCATCAGCCAAAGAGTGAATTTCTAGGCGTGAATTTGATGCAGAGAAGAGAGATTCTGCGCGAGCCAGTCCAGTCAATAAGGATCAAGGGAAAGCTGACTGTGGACCAACTTGTCCAGCAATTCCATAATTCAGGGTCGTTCGGAGCTGGGAGAGTCGCAACTGCATGTGATATCTTCGAGCGCATGGTACGCGAAAACGATTGCACCGTGTTCTTGGCACTAGCTGGAGCGATGGTTCCAGCCGGCATGCGCTCGCTCGTGGCGGACTTGCTGCGTGAAAACCTCATCGACGTTCTCGTGACGACGGGGGCAAACATGGTTCACGACGCGCTTGAAGCCCTCGGCGGCCATCATTATAAGGGGCATTGGGCCGCTGACGATTACATGCTGTACAAGAATCACACGTACCGTATCTACGATGTTTTTGTGCCTGAAGAGGACTTCATAAGACTTGACATGGAACTGGTGAAGATATACGATGAAATAACGGACGAAAACAAGGGCAAAACCTTGTCTTCTAGGGATTTTGCGTGGGAGCTGGGCAAGAGGCTGAAAGACCCGAATTCAATTCTCAGAGCTGCCTACGAAACGAAAGCCCCGATCTTCATACCGGCTGTGCGAGACTCCGAATTCGGTTATATCTACAACCTGCATGCGTCAAGGAGACAGTTCAAGAACACGCTTGTTGTCGACGCGTTCAAGGACGTGCCGCAGATTATCAGCATATGCCGAGGCAGCTCGAAGAACGGAATGATAGTCATCGGCGGCGGAGTGCCGAGGAACACGATACAGTCTGCGGCTTTGGCCACGAAATCAGGGATAGATTACGCCGTCGTGATAACGATGGATCGGGCAGAAACTGGCGGGCTGTCCGGGTCAACGTTGGAGGAAACGGTGAGCTGGGGTAAACTGAAGGGTCAAGCAGACAAGACGATGGTGATCGGGGACGCGATGATAGTCTTCCCGTTGATGGTGGCTTCTGTCAAGGAAAGGCTCGGCAAAGATTTCAAACGTGCCAGAAACGTGACGTACGAAAACCCTGACCCAGAGGAGTGATTAAGACCGTGAAGAAGAAATCGAGCAAACATAAGTACTGCGGAAACTGCACCAGCCACAACGCCTACAATTTCCCCGACCAAGTGTTCTGCACAAGAAGATTTCTGAAGAGCCAGAACGCTATAGTCTCGACGTTGTGGTGCTGCGAAGACTGGTACCCAAGCGCTCAAGAATGCCACTGTATCGAGGAGACGCTGAAAAAACAGAAATAATAGAATGTCGCCGTGTGTTTCTGTCTGGCACTAAAGTATTTATCCCATGCTTGAGGTTCTAGTCTCCTGTTAAGGAGCCCGGTGGTGCAGTGGTCAAACATGGCGGCCTCTGGAGCCGCTGACGAGAGTTCGAATCTCTCCCGGGCTACCATGAGATTTTCTTATGATTTTTAGAGTATTTTTTGAAAAATAGGCGCGATTACATAGCTCATCTGATATGATATTAGGAACCTGCAAGCGAATAAGCCCCTCTTGTATTTGTTCCCCCGTTTTGTGACAAGCACCATGTCAGGTCTGGTTATCAGGCCTTGCTGGATTTTTATGATGCCATGGTTGGCTACGAAATCCTCCTTGTTTGTTTCTCAACACAACCGTTAAATTTAGTTTCGATCGATGGCAAAGAATTGACTCCAAGAATCGGAGGTGATTAAATCATGGAAGATGTGATGATAAGGATTTCAGTGTTGTGGATATTCGCCGCAGTGGCAATGGTAGTTCACTATGCTATGTTATTCTTTGAACCTGATGTTTTACAGAAAATGCTATCTGAGGAAGTGACCTTGGCAACTAAACGCGCTAACGCGCGCTTAGCGATTGTGGAGGCGTTCGCTGACTGGCTGATTCCTCTAACCATGGCTTTTCTGTCGGTGACCTTAGGGGGGTTTGGCAAATCGTTATCTAAATACGGTTTTAGGCGGATTGTATATTGCCCTAAGCATATTCCACGTAGCAAAGTGCCCCATAGTACACATATCCAATAAACCCTCAGTTCACCAATTGCTAATCTGCATTTCAACAGTCGTGGTAACTGCACTAATCTTCTGGTATGCATGGATTTGGCAATAGCGCGCGTGACTGTATAGAAGAAGTAGAATAAAGCTATATAGCCTGCGCGCGTACACTGCTACACTTGTCTCACCAATTTCGAATACTGCACTTGGCAGAGTCTCGCTGGGCTATAGCGCGATCGATCGACCAGGGCAATACTTCCGCTTTCTGAAGAGTCTGTACTCGTCGATTTCTGTCACATAGTCAAAACCTGATTCTCGATCGATGCGACATAGTAACATCAGTGCCTCATTTCTTTCGGTACACCATGATAACCAGCGGTATGGCAACGGCGAGGTAAACGAAGTGAACTATCAGTCTTGCCCACTCAGCTCTGACTGTATAACCAAACATCACCGCAAACACTGATCCAATTACTCCCTTATGGTGAAAAGGATTATCTTGTGAGATGCTGAGGGCATATGCGTTCTGCCCCAATGAGCCCCACGCTGATGGCCCCGTATATTCTATCAGTTCGTGGACACCGTAGCCAGCCAAACCACCAGCCAGCAACACCAGCAAAATACTGGTGAAATAGAAGAATCGCCTCACATTGATTTTCTTCCCAACAAAGAACACTACATACGCCAAAGCCAAAGAGCTCAATGTTCCAAGGAGCAGTCCCGCAACTGTGGCAACAGGATCATTAACAAGATACGGAGTTAAGAACAGCACGGTTTCCAAGCCCTCGCGAAAAACGGCGACAAAGGCAAATGAAACTAACCCGAAAACTGCTCCTCGAGTGGTCAGGATTTCAACCTTCTTCTCAACCTCCGACCTAAGCTCCTTACCCTTCGTAGTCATCCAATATATCATCGAAGACAACACGGCAACGGCGATCAGCGCAGCAATTCCTTCAAAAAGCACCTGAGTGGATTCGGGCAGTATTCCGTAGGTCCACCAGATGGTGGCTCCCAGCGCGATGCTCGTGGCCATCGCCAAAATGACACCATACCAAACATATAGTGTTAACGGATATCTTCGGGTGCGAGCCAGATATGCTAAGACCATCGATGTTATCAGCGCGGCTTCCAACACTTCGCGGAAAGTTATGAGATACTGTCCAAGAACCATGACTCTTCCTTTCCAGGCTTTGATTCACTCCAATTGTAGCATGCGCGCTATATTTATTGCCCTTACTGTTCTATACAGCTCTGACTACGGTTTCCCAGACACTATTTAGCGAGCACTCAAACAGCAACAAACTGCAAAGCAAAACCTATATTGTTGTAGCTTGTAAGGCAACCAAACCCAGTGAGACAATGAATCCAATAACAATAGTCCTAATTGCCATAGGCTTGGCAATGGATGCTCTTGCAGTTTCAATAGCCAAAGGAATAGTAGTAAAGCATCAAAGGCGAAAAACGGCTTTGTTGCTAGCTTCGTTTTTTGGGGGTTTTCAAATGCTAATGCCTGTGATCGGATGGTTGGCAGGGACTACCCTTGAGACAGTAATAGTGGGAATAGACCATTGGATCGCTTTCGGTCTCTTAACGTTCATTGGTTCCAAAATGGTTTACGATTCTATAAGAAAGGAAGAAGGGGAAAAAGAAGAAGATCTCAGGCTTCACTCCTTGATGACCTTAGCTGTAGCCACAAGTATTGACGCTCTGATGATTGGCGTGAGTTTCGCATTTCTTCAGACACAGATCTTGGTGCCGATTCTTGTGATTGGACTCATAACCTTCTTCCTTTCTCTGATGGGCTTTTTCTTTGGTTGTGGTCTTGGACGAATTTTCGGAAACAAAGTCAAAATCGTAGGAGGACTCATACTAATAGCGATAGGAATACGAATAATTCTGGAACACCTGGCATAGTAGTTAGCCCCACACCATGTTGAAACGAAACCCTATAAACGCATTGAGACATAATCATTGATCAGTGAAAGCTCTTGGAACCACTGATTCCGCCGCAGGCTAACGCTGTATTGCAGATTGTCATTTTAGTTATTCTGTTTGCTAGTATGGGCTTCAAGCGAAAGAATAAGTATTGGCAGCATGGCGCATTAACACTAGTTGCTACTGTGCTGAACCTGTTTTCGTTTCTGCTGGCGATGCTTCCTTCAGCGCTAGGGAAGGAGATCATTCAAACCCAGCCTTTCCACATTGTATCCATCGTTACTCTGTTTCACT
>Ga0256868_10001154_pt1 | contig 14705 bp, 13 predicted proteins | sample RVTome_13_FD_187341 | JGI IMG/M metagenome (GOLD analysis project Ga0256868, IMG submission 187341) | Soil microbial communities from uranium-contaminated site in the Upper Colorado River Basin, Wyoming, United States - RVT92D227 HiSeq ... | reverse complement strand
TTGACAATGGTGTCTACCCCTTTACTGATTAATGCCTCCATTCGAGGGGCATCGGCAATATCTCCTCTGATAAAATGATAACGAGGAGAACGAGAGAGATCGGAGAGGTTCTCCAGATTTCCGGCGTAGGTCAATTTATCGACATTGATCAGAGAATAATTCGGGTAGAATTTTAAAAAATAACGAATAAAGTTACTTCCAATGAACCCACACCCGCCCGTCACTAAGATTTTCATGACTCACTCCATTTCAAATTCAAAATTTAAAATCCAATGTTGTCATGCTGAACTTAGTTCAGCATTTCGTTTTGTCTGTAGGTTGAGATCCTGAAACGAGTTCAGGATGACAGGTCGGGAAATTTCAAATATTTTTGGTTAGATGTTTCAATCTGCAATCCACAATCTGCAATATTGGCATGTCATCCATCCTTTCTCGCCCAATCATAAGGGACATCCTTTCCATGGGGTGGAAGACGGTACTCATCTGGAGCACTGTAATCATAGACCTCATCCGGGATGTTGATAATGATCGCTTCCTCTTCGCTGATGCATTTCCATCCATGATAGATCCCTTGGGGGACTTGAACCAGCATGGGGTTATGGACTCCAATAAAGAATTCATCGATTTTCCCTTTGGTCGGAGAACCTTCTCGTGGATCATAAAGGACTAATTTGATCATCCCTTGGATGGCACAAATGTGATCGGTCTGGACTTTATGATAATGCCATGCCTTCACCACTTGGGGATAGGTGGTAGTGATATACACCTGACCGAATTTCAGAAACAGGTCATCATCCGCCCTGAAGATCTCCATCACCCTCCCCCGCTCATCGGGGATCACCCTTAACGCTTTGGTCCTCACTCCTTGTATCATGGCCCCCTCCCGTTAAAATAATGATTGAGGTTGGAGGTTTAAGGTTTTAGGCAAATGATTTTTCCTCTAACCTTAAGCCTCAACCCTAACGCCAAGGTTTGACAATTAACTTGTCAACCCTTGTTGGCTCCTGTCTGGGCAACCAATTGGTTTGCACGAAGCAAGGACTCAAAGGTCCCTGCATCGGTCCACCACCCCTCTAAAATATCCCATGTCATCAGCCCTTTTTCAATATATTGATTATTTACATCGGTGATCTCCAATTCTCCTCGATCAGAGGGCTTGAGGGGTTTAATGATGTTAAAAACCTCCTGATCAAAAAGATAGATTCCGATCACGGCATATTGGGATTTGGGTATCTGCGGTTTTTCTTCAATTCGGACGATCCGATCTCCCCTTAACTCAGGAACTCCAAACCGCTGGGGGTCGGGGACCTCCTTTAACAATATCTTAGCCCCTTCCTTTTGATTTCGAAAATTTTTTACCGCCTTTCGAATGTTTTTCTCAATAATGTTATCTCCTAATACCACACAGATCTTTTCTCCTGAAGCGAAGAATTCTGCCAACTGAAGGGCTTCCGCGATGCCTCCTTCTCCCTCTTGATAGGTGTAATTGATATGTTTGAGACCGAACTCCTTTCCATTCCCTAACAGCTTTAGAAAATCTCCGGCATTGTTTCCGCCTGTGACAATCAAGATGTCATCGATGTCTGCATTAATCAGGGTTTGGATTGGATAATAAATCATCGGCTTATCGTAAACGGGGAGGAGGTGTTTGTTGGTCACCTTTGTCAAGGGGTTAAGTCGAGTCCCTAATCCTCCCGCCAAAATAACGCCTTTCATATGACTCCTCCTGGGCTATTGATTATAAACTCATAAAATAAGGCTTATGCCCAACTGAACCAATATTGAGCAGATTAAAATAGAAATGGAACTTCCGTTCCTTTTTCTGTGTTCTATCAGGAGATCGGTTGATATCTTCAAAGACAAAGCCCGCTGACCAGCACTGGGCCTGATATTCTGTTCCATAAATGCCTGACACTCTTATTCCCTCTAAAAGATTGTAGCGAAACGCTCCATAAAGATATAAAGAGGGAATCGTTTTCACCCGGGCATCGAGGTTGATCGCTTTGACACTGCTTCTTGTGCTGGAATCTTGGTTGGAGGGGTCAATCACCAGAAACTCAGGGGTAAGGTTGATGTTCTGAACACTCCCTCTGGTGTGACGATATTGGACTTGAAAGGCATCATCTCTTTTATCCTTTGCCTTAATGAAAAAATTAAATACATCGAAACTCCCTCGATGAATGTTAAGTTCTGCATCCCCGTGAGCGGAAAGATAGGGATTAAAATTCCACCACAACTCACCCCGAATATTTGAAAAATACTGTTTTTTTTCTGTTACTATGTTGGAAATATCCCCGGAAGGAATGTTAATTCGAGTGATGATTGTTTTGTCAACCACATAAGGATCTCCGAAACTGTAACTTTGAGATATGATTAACTTGCCATACTCATCAGGTCCGGAACTAACCCCTTCTTTCTCAGGTTTCCCTATCAGACGCTGAGTGATTCCATAAGTGACTTGATTGGTATAGGGAATCCGGTCTACCTCATCGAAGACGGGGATCTCATGCTGATTCACCCGGGGACTGTATTCGTATCGGATGATCGGTTCAATGGTATGCATCCACTTTGATACTCGATAAAGACCGGAGATCTTTGAAATCATCTCTCCGTTATAGACCTTGTAAAACTCCGTTGATATTTGCATCCCTGCTTCAAGGGTCTCTCTCAATTCTGATTTACGGTATTGGAGTTCGGGATGATGATCAGTGGAATCTGCCTTGATGATATTCCCAGTCCCTCTATCAATAACGAGGATGTTATCATAATTATAATCACGATAATGGGGTTTGTAGTATGTCTCTCTTCCCCCAATACCTGATTCAAACTTCAAAACATCGAAGATTCGCATGGGAAAAGTAATTCTTGGAAAGAGATCCCAGCGCTGTGCTGCTACCCCCTTTTCACTCCAGAAATCGCTGTAGGAAGACATAACATCGCAGAAAAGAGGGAGGCCAAAAAAGGATTGGGGATGCGCATAAAAACTGATTTGCGGAAGTTTTTGAACTGTATCATCATTGCTTTTCTTAGTCATATCGTCATAGACACCCGTTTGGACAAGGAAACTGTAACTATCCCAATTTTTCCCCCCGAAAAGAATCGATCTCAACTGCCTTGAGCTCCTCGAATCAATCTTCGCTCTGTCAGAAAGGTCTTCATCAAAATCATGAAGGTACTCGTGGTCGCTCACGTGATTGATATCCCCTTTGAGATAAAAATCATAGGGAAGTCCCTGTTGGTGTTCAATGAAGAAGGCATACCGATTCTTATGTAAGACCTGATCATCGATTAAGTTAAAACTGGCTTGTCCCTTTGTCTCTTGGGTGAGGGCATAGCGGAATTCCAAACCCTCTTTAAATCCCCTGTCCCCCAGCCAATCGAAATAAAGCGTGGTATCCATATTCTTTGCAAATGCCCAGTAAAAACCGTTCTTCAATTCAGGACCATACTTATTGGAATATCCTACCTGAGGGATGAGGAAACCGGTTTGCCTCTCCAGTCTCACAGGAAAAGCACCCCAAGGGAAATAGAGAACCGGAATATCTTCAACATAGAAGATGGGCCCTTTGGCAATCGCAACTCCCCCCAGGGCCATCTCTTTCACTTCCATCTCTTTTACTGTAAATTTCCAAGGTGGCCGTTTCGCATTGCAGGTCGTCAACGAGCCCTCTCTTATCCGATAGTGATTTTCTCCCAATTTCTCCGCTTCCCTGCCAGTGATATGGAAATTCTGATCCTTCAGAAAGAGTTTGCTCTGATAAATCTTTCCCAACCGTGTCTCCACATTGACTTCCAGGCGTTGGCATTCAATAACATCCTCTCCTTCACTTAATAAAACGTTTCCCCACGCCACCAATTCCTTAGTCGCCATATTCATTTGGGCATGATCTGCCTTGAGAGATAAATTTCCTCGGTTCACTTCCACCTTCCCGTTAGCCTCGTAGACTTGCGCCTCTCTATTGTAGATGAGCTCATCCGCCTCAATGTCCACAGGACCTTCTTCCTTCATCTCTTTTGTTATACTTACCTCCCCTCCCTTCGAATTGGCAGCAAAGGGATAGACGGAAATGAGAAGAAGAAAGAAGAAACTTAGAACGAGACTATGATATTTCATGATCCCCTCTTGGGATGGAAATAGGCTTTTGCTTCTCCAACGGTATAAAGGGATCCGGTAATGCAGAGGAGGTCCTCTCTTTGGGTCAGGGAGAGGCCTTTCTCAATCGCCATTTTGAGATCTTCGATGACCTCGGCTTTTTTCGTGTATCTACCCAATAGTTTCTTTAGCAAGTCAGGAGGGGCCGCTCGGTCCGTCTGGGGTCGTGTGAGAATAATATGATCAGCCAGGGGGGCAAGCAGATGAAGCATAGATTGGATATCCTTATCTTTCATGATTCCGATGAGGAGGATGAGGTGCTGGTATTGAAATTCTTTCCTCAATGATTCTTTGAGGACAAGGGCACCGGCTGGATTATGGGCACCATCGAGGATCACTCGGGGAGAGGAAGAAACCATTTCTAATCTTCCTGGCCAATCCACTTCCTTCAAACCATCGATCATCGCATCCGTGGATACGCGATACCCTAAATCTTCTAATACCTCCATCGCACCAAGTGCCGTTGTTGCATTGAGGATCTGATGAAATCCCTTGAGGTTGAGGTATATGCTCCACAACTTTCGGTTGAGGCCTTCGTAATGAAAATCCCCATCTTCTGCACGGACATATTGAAAATCCTTCCCAACCTGAAAATAAGGAGCCGCCTTTTCCTGACAGATTTTGGAAAAAAGATGAACTACCTGAGGCTGCGCGGCAGCGGTGATCAAGGGTCTTCCTTTTTTAATGATGCCCGCCTTCTCTCTGGCAATCTTCAAAATAGTCTTGCCCAAATATTCTTCATGATCTTTAGCAATATTGGTGATGATGGAGATCAGGGGATCAACAACATTGGTTGAATCGAGTCTTCCTCCCAGCCCAACTTCCAAAATGGTCAGATCCACTAACTTCTGTTTAAAATAGTAAAGTGCCATGGCTGTGGTAAAATCGAAAAAGGTGAATGGAGGGGTGATGCCTGCAGTCTCAATCTCTTTTTTCATCCATTCAGCCAGGGTGGCCACTTCTTTTTCCTCGATCTCCCTTCCGTTCACCTTGATCCGTTCAGTAAACCGAATGAGATGGGGAGAAGTGTACAGACCCACTCGGTAGCCCTCTTTCTGTAGAATCGAACTTATCATCGCCGCGGTGGACCCTTTCCCGTTCGTCCCCCCGATATGGATGACCTGAATTTCCTTGTGGGGATTTCCAATGGCATGGAGGATCCTTTCCATTTGGGTTAGGCCAAAGATCATTCCGAACTTTTCGAGATTGTAAAGATAATCCAACGACTGTTGATAGGCATCTGGGCTCATGGATGGATATTCTCTTTTAGTTTTCTGCTTTAAGCATTTCTAATAGCGAGGCGAGCATGTGCCGGAGATCCTTACGCTCCACAATCAGGTCAACCATCCCGTGGTCGAGGAGGTATTCCGCTCGTTGAAACCCCTCTGGGAGCTCGGTTCGAATCGTCTCTTTGATCACGATCGGTCCTGCAAATCCGATCATCGCCTTCGGTTCTGCGATGATGACATCCCCTAACATCCCAATGCTGGCAGAAACCCCACCTGTGGTTGGATCAGTCAACACGGAGATATAAGGAAGTCTTGTTTCTTGGAGTTTGGCTAAGGCCGCACTGGTTTTAGCCATCTGCATCAAAGAGAGGATTCCTTCCTGCATCCTCATTCCTCCTGATGCGCAGAAGATAATTACACCGATTCTCTTTTCAATGGCCCGTTCGATCAGACGGGTGATTTTCTCTCCCACTACCGATCCTACACTTCCGCCCATGAAATTGAACTCAAAAATGCCGATCATGGCTGGCTGGCCTTCAATCCTCCCCTCTCCACAGATAATGGCCTCCTTCTGTCCTGACCTTTCCTGTGATTCTTTAAGTCGATGGGAATATCGCTTTGAATCTTTGAATTCCAAGGGATCAGTGGAGGTGAGATCTGAATCGTATTCGGTGAAGGTGCCTGGATCAAGGACGCATTCAATTCTTCTTCGAGCAGGGATCTGAAAATGGTAGTTGCATTTAGGACAAACCTGAAGATTTCGCTCGATGACCTTTCGATAGATGATCTCGCTACAAGAGTTGCATTTCACCCAAAGCTGGTCAGATGATTTCAGCTCTTCTCGCTTCTCTTTTTCCTCTTTCTCTTCTTCACCTTTCTTAAACCAGGGCATCTGCTTCGGTCTTCTCCTCTATTCAAGTGTTTAAAACTAACAAAATCATAACCAGATGTCAATCCATCCCGCCATGCTTTCATTGATTCTATTGAATCTCATTATCCTCCATGCTATTTTTAAACCATGACGAAAAAAGTCCAGGTCACTATTGAGTCTGTAGCGTTTAAAGGGTATGGAGTGGCTCGGATCAGTGGCAAAGTGGTTTTTATCCCTTACACTGCTACAGGTGATAAGGCGTGGATCGAGATTGTCGAAGAGAAAAAGAAATACTCAACGGGGAGATTGATCCAGGTCATCGAGCCCTCTCATTGGAGAGCAAATCCTCCTTGCCCATACTTTGGGACATGTGGAGGTTGCCAGTGGCAACACATCAACAATTCGGTTCAGGTGGAGTTAAAGAAGGAGATTTTGAAAGACCTCCTGAAAAGATTAGGAAGGGTGAAGGAGGTTCCTCCCATCACGATCTTCCCTCCGCCCCAATCATATGGCTACCGAGCCAGGACACAGCTGAAGGTCAAAGGAAAAGCATTGGGTTATTACCAGGAAAAATCACATCGGATTGTGGACATCCAAGAATGCCTGATCGTACATCCTTCAATAAACCAGATGATTCCCATGGTTCGAAAAAAAATGCCCTCCTCGCCTCAAATTGAAGAGATTGAAATAAATATCTCACCGGATGAAGACAGGGGGATTCTTATCCTCCATTGCCTTTCACTTGATCGAGGATTAGAAAATGGTTTGAGGGATTTTTTTCAAAACCATACCATCTTCAAAGGGATCGCCATCGCAAGAAAAGAAGGTTTGACCTCTTTGGGCGATCTTTATCTGAACTTCACGATCCCTTTGAATCAGGGTGTAGAAAAGAGAAATCTTAAATATCGAGTCTCTCCGGGGAGTTTCTCTCAAGTCAATCTGGAGCAGAATCATACATTGATTCACACCATTCTTCAATTTTCAGAGTTAAACAAAGAGGACAGTGTCCTCGACCTCTATGCTGGTGTTGGAAACCTGACCCTTCCATTGGCCTTAAGAGCAAAAGAAGTCTTGGGGATCGAAGAGAATAGAATGGCGATTGATGATGCCTATTTTAATGCAGAAAAAAATGGCATTCAAAATTGTGATTTTATCCAAGGAAAGGTAGAAGACGTCTTCACAATTTGGAGAAGAGAATCACCTGATCTCATCACCCTCGACCCTCCAAGGACAGGGGCCAAGACGATCTTGGATCAGTTAGTCAGATTGAAACCCAACAAAATCATTTATATCTCTTGTGAACCAACTACTTTCTCCCGAGACCTCCACCTCTTCTCCGAAAGGGGATATTCCCTTCGAAGGCTCGGCCTCATTGATATGTTCCCGCAGACCTATCACATGGAAGTCGTAGGATTGCTACAGCAATCCTACGACTCAGGTTAAGGTTGAGGCTAAGGTTGAGGGAATGCCTTTTCATTTTATTTATCTTAACCTCAACCTAAACCTTAACCTATTTTTTAATCTTATATGACTTTATTGAGGGGGTATTCGATGATCCCTACTGCTCCCCTCTTCTGCAATTTTGGAATGAGTTCCCGGACGACCTTCTCAGAAATAATAGTCTCCACAGAGAACCAATCGGTCTGGAAGAGATTGGAAACCGTAGGGGCGGTGATACTGGGGAGGATCTCAATCACACTCTTGAGGTCATTTGCCGAAACGTTCATTTTGAGCCCCACCATCCCTTCCGCCCGGAGGGCTCCCTGAAGAAGAAGCGAGATCTGTTCGATCTTTTCCCTCTTCCATGGATCCTGATAGGATTCCCGATTGGCAATCAGTTGGGTATTGGTCTGCAAGAGCTCTCCAACAATGCGGAGATTATTGGCCCGGAGTGTACTCCCCGTTTCAGTAACTTCCACAATGGCATCGCACAATCCCTCAATCACCTTCCCCTCTGTAGCCCCCCATGAGAACTCCACATCGACTTGGATGTTTCGCTCAGCAAAATATCGCTTGGTGAAATTGACCAGCTCGGTGAAGATCTTCTTCCCTTCCAAATCCTTCAATTGACGGATGGGAGAATCCTCGGCTACAACCAAAACCCATCGGGCAGGGGCAGCACTGGTCTTGGAGTAGATCAAATCCTGAACGGCCACAACATCAGAACCATTTTCCAAAATCCAATCCTTCCCGGTCAGCCCCACATCCAAGGTACCTATTTCCACAAACCTTGACATCTCCTGGGCCCTGACCAGGGTGCAGCGAATCTCATCATCATCTACTATAGGGAAATAACTTCGAGAGCTCACCGAGATCTTCCAGCCCGACTTCTTAAAAAGCTCAATGGTGGCATTCTCCAGACTCCCTTTTGGAATTCCGATTTTTAAAATTTTCATTTTCCGTATACCTCCTTTGGGTCAAAGACTCTCTTTCCTGAAACCTTCCATTCCCCTTTTTCAAAGCGCTGATGGAAGCAACTCCGAAAACCGGTATGGCAGGCCGCCCCTCCGATCTGATCTACTTTAAGTAGGAGGGTATCTCCATCACAATCGAGATAAATCTCTTTAATTTCCTGAAAATTCCCTGAGGTTTCCCCTTTCACCCAAATTTTGTTGCGAGACCTTGACCAGAACGAGGCCTTCTTCGTTTTCAGCGTCTTCTCCCACGATTCTCGATTCATGTAGCCTAACATAAGGACCTCATTGGTTGAGGCATCCTGAATGATGACAGGAATGAGCCCATCCCCTTTATTAAAATCGATCTTGATCACGTTTCCTCCTTAAGGAAGTTCGGAATAATTAGTTCGTAGTTCGGAGAACTAATAAAGACTCCGAACTCTGAACTCCGAACTCATTACTGCTGCTCTGCGAGCAGTCGGGCCATCTGGGCAGCATTTTTAGCTGCTGAGCCTACATGACAGTTATTAAAAAAGATTAACGTCTTGGCCGTCTTTTTTGAAATATCCTTGATGTCCGGAATGAATTCCTTCAGTTCTCCTTCACTGTAAAGGTAATCATACCTCACCGATGTGGGGGCATTGAACCAGTTGGTATTTCTCCCATGGAATCTAAAATATCCGACTTCAGAGGTTACCCTCGGAAGGTAAGGCATCAATTTTGGAAGTTTGGGTTCATCAACGATGCAAAACCCAACTCCTTTTTTTTCTAAAAACTGGAAGATCCCTTCCTTCAGCCACGTCTGATTTCGAAATTCAAAGACCAATGGAATATCAACCATCTCCCCTTTAAACCTTTCCAGATAATCGAAATTCTCTCTATTTGGGAAGAACCCATAGGGAAACTGGGCCAAAACACAGGAGAGTTTCTTCTCTTCGATCAAGGGGATAAGGCTATATTTAAATTTTTTAAAGGTCTCCTGATTATCGATCATCTTCCCGTTCTCTTTATTTCGGATCTCGTGGGTCATCCCCTTGAAAGCCTTCACCACAAACTCAAAATTCCAGGAAGTTTTTTTCGACATCGCCATAAAACTCTTCTGAGAAGGGAGAGTATAATAGGTGAAGTTGACTTCCACAGTATTAAACCCCAACTCTTTTTCATAAAAAATTAACATATCCTTATCCTGAATGCCTGCAGGATAAACAATACCTTTCCAATCCGGAAATGAAAAACCACTCGTCCCAATCTTGATCATCTCTATCCTTTATGAAGTCCCACAGGTTAAGCCCTTGCGTTAAAGTGCTTTAGCCCGCAATCGTGGTCTTCTGCATAGGCGGATAAATGAACCGGGCACTTAAGCTCGATGTTTTTAAAATAGAACGATTACCATGGGATTGTCAACCCTAATATTGCACCCTAATATTGCAATGAATAGAAGCAATGAGTTAAAAGAGAGACATGATTATAGATAGCTATAAGACAATTCTAACATTTTTTATTCTTTTTTCGATCTTTTTACTTTGGAGTTTTGATTCAGGACAGTGCCAAGAAAAACAGACGAAAGAATGGATCATTTCAACATTCCAGAGGAGGACTCCACAAGAATGGGGGGAAAGAGTAAAGGGAGTAAAAAATAGATTAAACACTGACCAGAAAGTTTTAGCATTGACTTTTGATGCTTGTGATAGCCCAAAGAGCTTCAGCTATGATGCCAATTTGATCGAGTACCTGGAGAGTGAAAAAGTCTTTGCGACCTTATTTATTAGCGGTAGGTGGATAGATGCAAATCCAGAGATTTTCAAGAAATTGGCAGAAAATCCTCTCTTTGAGATTGAAAATCATGGTTTGAAACATCAGCCATGCTCAGCGATTGGCCGCTCCGCCTATAGAGTAGAGGGGACGAAAAGTGTCGGAGAAATTTTTGATGAAATAGAATTAAATGCCTTAAAAATTCAGACCCTAACCGGTCACAAACCAAAATACTACCGCCCTGGCACAGTCTATAGTGACGAAATCTGTGTTGAGATAGCTAATGCTTTGGGGTATGAAGTTGTGGGTTTCAGTGTTCTCGGCGATGCCGGGACAACTTACTCAAAGGAACAGGTCAAAAAGGCATTACTCAATTCTGCTCCTGCTGCAATCATCCTCATGCACATGAATCATCCCGAAAGAGAAACAGCAGAGGGGGTGATAGAGGCCATCCCAGAATTAAAAAAGCGTGGTTTTAGATTCGTTAAATTGGCAGAATATGGTCTGAGATGAAGCCTCACTTCCACTCCAAGCAACTCACTCGATTCTCACCCATTTAGGTGATCTAATCTTTAGACGGGGGTGCAAAAATGGCCGCTTAAACGTCCAGTCCCACTCACACTCACAATCGCAGCAGAAATATTCTTCTTTTTTCCAATGCTCTTCTTCGACACTTTGATTGATCAGCTCAATATGATTCCCATGACAGATTGGACAAGTTACATTGGCTCTTTTCTTTTTCCTTCTTAACCTTAAATGAGTCAACATAGAAATCTAAGAAAAATGGCATTTCAACTCATCAATGGATGGGTCGCTTGATAATAGATCATCGCTCTTCTTTCAGAAAGAAATCTTATAGAAATAAGTGTTTTCCCATTCTCCTCATCCGTTTTAAATTTCATGATGCCTCGGTTCTTTCGAACGACCTCCTTGGTCAATTGTAATATTAGGTCTAACGCTTCTTCTTGATGGAAAACTGCGTTCCCCCCCAATCGTTCACTCGATCTCTTATAACCAGTAAAAATTACTTTAATCTCGATGTACCGCCCATCCTCGTTTAATATAACTTGATTCGCACTCTCCTCCCCCTTGAGAATGACGGATCGGGTCGAAAACCCCATATCTCCATGGGGAACTACCGAATTCACTCCATATTGAAGAATGGAATTCAAAATATATCTTAACGGTTCATCAGGAACGATTGTTTCTGGAAGATCCTTTTCAAATTTTTTGGATAATTTGACCCCTTTTTCTTCCAGTTTAACTTGGTGTTTCTCTAACTCCTCTTGGATCAATCGATGAACCGTATCCCTTTTTTTAATAGGAGTGCTGATCAAGAGATATTGAAGAAAAACTTCTAGTAAAAGGTTAGTTTTCCCAATGTCCTGAGTGACCGATTGATAAAAAAGCTCACCAAATTCTTTATCGCTAAATTTTTCCTGAGAAAGTTCTGTTAAATTTCTAATAGAATCAAGAGTCCTTTTTGAATGTTGGAACAATTCAAAGACCGAAGGCCCTTCAATCAGAGACTCTCGATCCCACCTTGCGATGGCGGGGGCGGGGAAACGAATTTGAACACCCCCTGGGATAAGAAAGGGTCGCTTTGATTGCCCACCTCGTCTTGAGATGCAATCCCAATATAGTAAGTTCCTGGTTCATTGGGAAATTCAGACCACTCGTCAGGAATGATCAATTCGGCCTTCCCATTGATTAATTTGGAAATGATTCCAGGTGTTGCCTCCCAGGAAAAGTTAGAGGGTTCAAAACTTTTTCTATCTTTGCTAACATAGATGACATAGCTGATTGCTTCTGGGACAGGCTCCCACCAAATACGTCGTTTCCTAATGAATGGCATGATTCTTTCTCCTTTCTCTTTTTAATTCAAATAAATTTTATCGTCCGTGGGAAATTATAATCTTTTTCATCCTGCTTCACAAGCCATCTTATTTTACTGACTAACGTATTTAAAAAAAGACCCATAATTTTTCTTGAGTCTATCAGGGGAATAGCCTATATTTGATGATATTATACAAAGGAAGAATAACGCAGTGATGGAATTTCACATCTCCCGCAAGGCACGGGACCTTTATCAATTTGATGAATCTCTGTTTTCCCTCAGCGGGAGTGTCATCCTCCCCAACTTTCATGCCGCAAGACTACTCGTCCAGAAAATGAATGAAAAAAGGGATTTGATCAGCTTCCCAGAGCAAACCATCAAAGCCGGTCAGATCAATGCCATGGGGTTGATTGACGAAATTTTCCATTACATTGTTGGTTTATTTCGTAATGAAAAAAATTCCCAAGTGATGGAACAGGCGCTGGATTGGCTATACGGGAAGCTTAGCAAACATACTGTGGACGATGCCCTTCGAAAATTTGCAGAAGATTTTCCGGCAATCACTGTCTATCGCCACGGAGTAAGGCTCGACGACTATCTGGAAGGAGAAAATACAGGAGTTCCAAACCGTCAGATCGTTTTAGAAGAGATGCTGATGCTCTGGCTGGCCAACATGAACCTTGCTTTTTCTCCCTTTATTGAGTTGTTCGATGACTCCGTACTGGAAAAAGATACATCATACTTGCAAATCATTGAAGCTTTCCATTTATTCTTTGACCGCCAGCCCTTGTTTGGCCCTGACGATCAGAATCTGGTGGAAATGCTTCGTAGTCCTGCCCTGGCTGTTCCCCATTCGCTCTCAGGACAGCTTGAATACATTCAAGAAAAATGGGGTTATTTACTGGGGCCCTATCTCTTGAGACTCCTCAGCAGTCTTGACCTGATCAAAGAGGAAGAAATTGCAGAATTGCGGAGAATGACATGGTGGGGCCGTGCCCCTGCGGAGGTTTATGAATTTCTCGGCATGGAGGAAGAACCAGAACGCTTCAGCCTTGATCTCGATTGGATGCCCAGGTCGGTGTTGATGGCGAAAAACGTTTATGTGTGGCTCCATCAGCTCTCTCGAAAATATCATCGTTCCATTAATAGGCTCGACCAAATTCCTGATGAAGAACTAAACCTCTTGGCAAATTGGGGGGTTACCGGCTTATGGCTCATCGGTGTATGGGAAAGGAGCCTTGCTTCAAAAAGAATCAAGGAGCTATTGGGCGATCCCGAGGCAGTGGCTTCTGCCTATTCCCTGTTTGACTATCAGATCGCAAGTGATCTGGGAGGGGAAGAAGCCTTTCAAAATTTAAAAGGCCGAGCCTGGAGGTGGGGCATCCGCATGGCAAGTGACATGGTGCCAAATCATATAGGAATTGATTCCAGATGGGTCATCGAGCATCCAGATTGGTTTATTTCTCTGGATTATAGCCCTTTTCCTTCTTATCGTTTCAATGGACCAGACCTCTCTTGGCATGGAGAGATAGGGGTCTATCTTGAAGATCATTATTTCGATCGGAGTGATGCTGCCGTCGTTTTTAAGAGGGTGGATCGGAGAAGCGGCAATGAAAGATACATCTACCATGGCAATGACGGAACTCGAATGCCCTGGAATGATACCGCCCAGTTGAACTACCTTAATCCTGAAGTGAGAGAGGTGGTTATTCAAACGATCCTTCACGTCGCTCGAAAATTTTCTATCATCCGTTTCGATGCGGCCATGACCTTAACCAAGAGGCATTATCAGCGCCTGTGGTTTCCGGAACCGGGTACAGGCGGGGCCATTCCTTCACGAGCTGAACATGGCATACCCAAAGAACAGTTTAATCATCTCATGCCTGAAGAATTCTGGCGACAGGTGGTAGACCGTGTGGCCCAAGAGGCACCCGACACATTATTATTGGCTGAGGCCTTCTGGTTGTTAGAGGGATACTTTGTCCGAACATTAGGGATGCATCGTGTTTACAATAGTGCCTTCATGAATATGCTGAAAGATGAAGAAAACGCCAAATACCGTTCTGTCATGAAAAATACTCTTGAATTCAATCCCGAGGTCCTCAAACGATTTGTTAATTTTATGAGCAATCCTGATGAAGAAACAGCTTTGACCCAATTCGGCAAGGGAGATAAATATTTCGGAATATGCACGATGATGGTGACCATGCCTGGGCTCCCAATGTTTGCTCACGGTCAGATCGAGGGATTCAATGAAAAATACGGGATGGAATATCGATATGCGAAATGGGACGAACAGCCTGACCAGGAACTGATTCAGCGACATGAAAGAGAGATTTTTCCGTTGATGAAACGCCGCCATCTTTTTTCTGATGTAAAACATTTCCTGCTCTACGATTTTTTTACTCCGGAGGGTTATGTCAATGAAAATGTTTTCGCCTTCTCCAATCGCGCTGACAATGAACGA
>Ga0256868_10001153_pt1 | contig 14706 bp, 8 predicted proteins | sample RVTome_13_FD_187341 | JGI IMG/M metagenome (GOLD analysis project Ga0256868, IMG submission 187341) | Soil microbial communities from uranium-contaminated site in the Upper Colorado River Basin, Wyoming, United States - RVT92D227 HiSeq ... | reverse complement strand
GGGAAGATCCCCTCTCAGAAGATCGGCCGCCGCTGGCGTTTTTTAAAACGTGCCATTGAGCGATGGCTTGAGCGGACGGAAGAGGCCGATCATGGTTCCGGAGGAGACCGATAATGGCGAAGCCGGACGCAGCGCTTTATCAAGCCAAGGCCGGAGGGCGAAACCGCGTCGTCTATGCGGTCCCCTGATGATGAAGGAGAGTGTGCCATGATCAAAGGCGAACCCATCCTCATTTCGCTGGTAGATGACGATCCTGCGCACTCCGAAGCCGTTCGGCGAGCGCTCAAAGCCTCCGGCATGAATGTTGTCATCCAACCGGCCGGCACTTTGAAGGAGTACCGTGAGATTGCGGCCGCCCATCAGCCTGATATCGCCATCCTGGACCTCAGCCTGCCGGACGGGCGGGCGGTGGAGGTCCTGATCTCTCCGCCTGAAGCCGGCCCGTTCCCCATTGTGGTCATAATCAGCCAAGGTGACGAGCTGCTGGCGGTGGAAGCGATGAAAGCCGGCGCCCTGGACTACATCGTCAAATCCCCCGAGGCTTTTGCCGGCATGCCTCGCACCGTGGAGCGTGTCCTGCACGAATGGGGCATGCTCCAGGAGCGCAAGCGGGCGGAGGAGGCGCTGCGGGAGAGCGAAGAGCGATATCGCACCCTGATTGAAAACGTGGGCGAGGGCATAGGTTTTGTTAATCCAGAAGAGCAATTTGCCTTCGCGAACGCTGCCGCCGAAGACATCTTTGGCGTGCCGCCCAGAGGCCTGCTGGGGCGCAGCTTACTTGAGTTCGCCAGGCCGGAACAGTTCGGCATGATCCGTGAGCAAACGGACCGGCGCCGGGCCGGTGAAAAGAGCGTTTATGAAATTGAAATCATTCGTCCTAACGGGAAAAAGCGCAACTTGCTCATAACGGCCGTCTCACAGTTTGACAGCCAGGGGCAATTTGTGGGCACCTTAGGCGTTTTCCGCGACATCACCGAGCTCAAGCGGACGGAGGAGGCGCTGCGCCGGGCTGAAGAGAACTTCCGGTATACTCTGGATGACTCCCCGCTCGGGGTGTGCATCGTTACTGCGGAAGGAGAGACAATCTATGCCAACCGGGCCATCCTGGACATCTATGGCTATGACAGTATTGAGGAGCTGAGAACGACATCCATCAAGAACCGATACACTCCGGAGAGCTATGCCGAGTTTCAGATAAGACATAATAAAAGGCCACAGGGTGAGGAGGCCCCGTCCGAATACGAAATCAGCATCGTGAAGAAAAATGGTGAGGTCCATCAACTGCAGGTCTTCCGAAAGGAAGTGCTTTGGAATGGGGAAAAGCAGTATCAAGCGCTCTACCGCGACATCACCGAGCATAAGCAGGCGGAGGAAGTCATTCGGGCGTCTCTGCGGGAAAAAGAGGTGCTGCTGCGGGAGATCCATCACCGGGTGAAGAATAACATGCAAATCATCTCCAGCCTCTTCAACCTCCAAGCCGGGTATATCAAAGATGAGGAAGCCCTGAGGATTCTCAAAGAGGGGCAGACCCGCATCCGCTCCATGGCCCTCGTCCACGAGAAGCTTTATCAATCCGGCGATCTGTCGAAAATTGACCTGGCCGGCTACATCCAGAGCCTGTCGACCCACCTGTTCCACGTTTATCTGGTCGATCCAAATCAGGTCCGGCTGGAAACGGAGTTCGGGGACGTGACTCTGGACATCAATTCGGCCGTGCCCTGCGGGCTGATCCTCAACGAATTGATTTCCAACGCGCTCAAGCACGCGTTTCCCGCGGGCCGGAAGGGAGTCCTTATGATCAGGCTCCAGCGCAGGAAAGACGGCGCCGTGGAGCTTCGGATCGCGGATAACGGCGTGGGCTTCCCTAAAGGATTGGATTTCCGGCGCACCGAAAGCCTCGGCCTGCAGATCGTGAGCCTCCTCGTCGGACAGCTTGAGGGGACGATCAAACTCGATGGAAAGAACGGGACGGCCTTCACCGTGGCCTTCCACGAGACGAAACGGGGGTTGCGGACTTGAGCCGGCTGAGGTTATAAATACAGTCGAGAAGGAGGATGACAATGACTAATAAAATGACCAAAAAGCAGAAACCCGATAAAGCCGCCAAGCGCCGGTCGCTCAAAGAGGGGCGGCCGATAACCCCGCCGGAGAAGCCGATGAAAAAAGCGGCGGCCGTGTCGAAAGACCCGGTTATCCGCCCGGCGGCAAGGCCTAAGAAGGGCTTCCCCATCGTCGGCATCGGCGCTTCCGCCGGTGGGCTGGCGGCCTTCGAAGCCTTCTTTTCCGGCATGCCCGCGGTCATCGATCCGGGCATGGCCTTTGTCCTGGTCCAGCACCTGTCCCCGGACCACAAGAGCATCATCACCGACATTCTCCGGCGCTACACCCGCATGAAGGTCTTCGAGGTCGAGGACGGAATGACAGTCCTGTCCGGCTGCGTTTACATCATCCCGCCCAACCGCGACATGGCCCTTCTGAACGGTAGTCTCCATCTGATGGAACAGGCCGCCCGCCGCGGCCAACGCCTGCCGATAGACTTTTTCTTCCGCTCCCTGGCCCTGGATCAGCACGAGCGGGCCATCGGCATCATTCTCTCGGGGACAGGCAGCGACGGCACGCTGGGTGTGCGGGCCATCAAGGGTGAGGGCGGCATGGTCATTGCCCAGAATCCCGCCTCCACCGAGTACGACGGCATGCCGCGGAGCGCCATCGCCACCGGCCTGGTGGACTACGAGCTTCCGCCGGCCGAGATGCCCGCGCAGCTCATCGCCTATATGGCCTTTGCCTTCGACAAGCGCCGCTTGCCCGTCACCGCCCCGGCGCCCAAGACCGAGAACGCGTTGAAGAAGATCTTCATCCTGCTGCGCGCCCAGACCCGCCACGACTTTTCCCAGTACAAGCCGAGCACCATCCATCGCCGCGTCGAGCGGCGCATGGCGGTCCACCAGATCGAAGGGATGGAGGAATATGTCAAGAAATTGCAGCAGAATCCAGAGGAGGTGGAAGCCCTCTTTCGCGACCTCCTGATCGGCGTGACCAATTTCTTCCGCGATCCGGAGGCCTTCAAGGCGCTCGAGGAAAAGGTCATCCCCAAGCTCTTTGCCGGAAAGACCACGGACGGCTTGATCCGCGCCTGGTCGCCGGGCTGCTCCACCGGCGAGGAGGCCTATGCCATCACCATCCTCCTGCTGGAGCGCATCGAGGCGCTGAAGCAGAGTTACAGGGTGCAGGTCTTCGCCACCGACATTGACAGCCGGGCCATTGTCTTGGCCCGCGCCGGCCTTTATCCGGCCAGCATCGCCGCCGACATCTCGCCGGAGCGGCTGGCGCGCTTTTTCACGGCCGAGCCCGACGGCAGAGCGTACCGCGTCCATAAAGGCATCCGCGACATGCTGGTCTTTTCCGAGCAGGACCTGATCAAAGACCCGCCGTTCTCCAAGCTCGACCTCATCAGTTGCCGCAACCTCCTGATCTACATGGGCAGCGAATTGCAGAAGAGGCTCATTCCCCTGTTCCACTACGCGCTGAACCCGGGCGGTTTTCTCTTCTTGGGCACCTCCGAGACCGTGGGGGAGTTTGGCGATCTTTTTACCACGCTGGACCGCAAATCGAAGCTGTATCGGCGCCAAGAGGATATTTACGGCCTGCAGCGTACGGCCCTGGGCTGGTTTCTCCCGCCCATGACGGCGCAAGAGCAGGGTGTCCCGCAGGACGCCGGCAAAACGGCCGGCCCCAGGAAACTGCCTGTGCGCGAGCTGACCGAACAGGCTCTCTTGCAACAGGTCGCCCCGGCCGGCGCGCTCGTCAACGGCCACGGCGACGTCCTCTATCTCCACGGCCGTACCGGTCTATACCTGGAACCGGCCCCGGGTGTGGCCGGAGTCAACAATATCCTAAAGATGGCCCGCGAAGGGTTGCGGCACGACCTGACCACGGCCCTGCACAAAGCGGCAGCAGGCCAAGAGATCGTGCGCTGCCCGGGCTTGCGAGTCAAAACCAACGGCAATCCGATCACGGTCAACCTGACCATCCGCCCGGTGGGGGCAGACCCGTCTGCCGTGGCGAAGGCAAGCCCAGTAGAGGCGTACGAGCCGCCCCTGTACCTGGTCATCCTGGAGGAACCGACGTTCTTCGACCCCGAACAAACGCTGGGGCCCGCTGCCTTGCAAGCCATCGCAGGAGCGGACGGGCCCGACACCGACACCGACACCGACGCGAGCGTCACGGCGCTCAAGCGAGAACTGCGCGCCAAGGAAGAATATCTCCAGGCCACCAATGAGGAACTGGAGACCTCCAACGAAGAGCTCAAATCCTCCAACGAGGAGTTGCAGTCGGTGAACGAAGAATTTCAATCCACCAACGAGGAGCTCGAGACCTCCAAGGAGGAACTGCAATCGCTCAACGAGGAGCTGGCCACGGTGAACACCGAGCTGCAGACCAAGGTGGAGGACCTGTCACGGGCTAACAACGACATGAACAACCTGCTGTCCGGCACGGGCATCGGCACGATCTTCGTGGACCATCAATCGCGCATCCTGCGCTTCACCCCCGCCGCCACCCGGATCTACAACCTGATCCCGAGCGACGTGGGGCGGCCCATAGGCCACATCGTCTCCAACCTGGTGGGCTGCGACCGCTTGCAGGCGGGAATTCAGACGGTGCTGGACACGCTGGTTCCCATAGAGGTGGACGTGCAGGGAACGGAGGGCAAGTGGTACACGATGCGCACATTGCCCTATCGCACGATCGACAACGTGATCGAAGGCGCGGTGATCACCTTTGTCGAGATCACGGAGATGAAGCGGATACAGAAGTTGCTACGGGAGAACGAGGGCATGGGCCGCCTGGCCGTTGTGGTGCGCGACGCGCACGATGCCATCACCGTGCAGGACTTGGAGGGTCGCATCATCGCCTGGAACCCGGGAGCGGTGAGGATGTATGGTGGGAGTGAAGCCGAGGCGCTGGTGATGAACGTCCGCGACCGGATCCCGCAGGGCATGCGAGAGGAAGCGTTGGCCAAAGTCTATCAGCTTAGCCAGGCTGAAATTCTGGAGCCATATCGCACCCAGCGGATCAGCAAAGATGGCACCGTCGTGGAGGTCTGGGCGATCTCGACCGCTTTGGTGAAAGAGACCGGGCAGATGTACGCCGTTGCGACGACTGAACGGGCAATAGGTAAGAGGGAAAGCGATGACCAAGAAAAAGCTTAATCCGGACAAAGCCGCCGATCCTTCGACGGATTCGAAAAGCTCAGAGCAAGCAGACTCTTCCTTTCGCCAACCTGCCCCCCGCAGCTTCAGCGACGGGGGAGGCTCCGGCGGGCGAGCCGGTCTGGAACTGCGCCGGTGGGCGGAAAAGAAAGCCAATTCAGATGAGCGCAAGATCAGGAAAACGCTGTCGCCTGAGGAAGCGCGGCCAGTGTTCCACGAGCTGCGAGTGCATCAGATCGAGCTCGAGGTGCAGAACGATGAACTGCGCCGGGCCCAGGCGGAGCTCGAAGTCGCCCGGGCGCGCTATTTCGACCTGTACGACCTGGCGCCGGTCGGCTATTGTACCGTCAGCGAAAAGGGGCTGATCCTGGAGGCCAACCTCACCGCGGCCACCCTGCTGGGAGTGGCGCGGGGTGAGCTGGTCAACCAGCCGATCTCCCGGTTCATCCTCCAAGAGGACAATGACATTTACTACCTGCAACGCAAACGGCTCTTTAAGACCGGTGAAGCGCAGGCATACGAACTGCGGATGGTGAAAAAAGACGGCGACCCCTTCTGGGCACGGGTGGAGGCGACCGCGGCCAAGGACGCTGACGGCGCTCCCATGGGCCGCATCGTGCTGAGCGACATCACCGAGCGTAAGAAGGCGGAGGATGCGCTGCGGGAGAGCGAAGGGCAGCTTAGGGCCTCCATGGAGGATGCTCCCGACGGAGTCTACCTGAACGATCTCGCCGGCAACTTCCTCTACGGCAACCGCAAGACGGAGGAGATAATCGGCTACAGGCGCGAAGAGATCATTGGCAAAAACATGATGGAGCTGAATCTCCTCCCCCCAGACGGACTTGCCAAGGCCGCCGAGCTGTTGCAGGACAACATCAGGGGCAAATCCACCGGTCCCGATGAGCTGACACTCAATAAGAAGGACGGCAACCACATCATTGTAGAGATCAATACCAGCTTGGTGCGGCGCCACGGCCAGCCGGTAGTGATTGGCTTTGTTAGGGACATCACCGAGCGCAAACGGGCTGAGGAGGCGGTCCGCCGGAAAGCGAAGGAATTGCAGGAGAAGAACGATGAGCTGAACCGCTTCACCTACGCTGTCTCGCACGACCTGAGAAGCCCGCTGGTGACGATCCGGACATTCCAAGGACAGCTGGAACAAGACCTCCGGAGCCAGGACGCAGCGCGGATAGAAATGGATCTGGGCTATATCCGCAATGCGGCCGACAAGATGAGCCGCCTGCTCGATGAGCTTCTCCGCCTTTCGCGGGTCGGACGCATGATGAGCCCCTCCGAGGAAGCGCCCCTGCAGGCGGTCGTGAAAGAGGCCCTAGATCTGGTGGCCGGACGGATCACGGCCCGGGGGGTGCGGGTTGATCTCACGGAGGAACCGGTCGTGGTCACCGGCGATCGGACGCGCTTGGTGGAAGTCTTTATGAACCTCGTGGATAACGCCGCCAAGTTCATGGGCGACCAGCCGGCGCCCCGTGTCGAGATCGGCGTGGAACAGGTCGGCGAGGAGCTGGCGCTGTTTGTGCGCGATAACGGAATCGGAATCGATCCCCGGTTACAGCCGATGCTATTCGGCCTGTTCCATAAGCTCGATCCCGGCTCGGAGGGCACAGGCATCGGCTTGGCGCTGGTGCGGCGGATCGTAGAGTTGCACGGCGGCAGGATCTGGGTGGAATCGGAAGGTCCCGGCAAGGGCACAACCTTCCGGTTCACCCTGGCGAAGACGAGACGGGGAGTCGGCCGAATAAGTTGATATTTACAATTGGATACGATATATGTATACATATGAAAACAGATACTTAGACGGGTAACTAAATGAAAGCGCCCGGAAGCAAGCAATATGGAGCTTTTAAAGCTTGGGTTGAGGCGTTGCCCTCCCAGGGGCGGTATTCGTTCACTCGGGACGAGGCCATGAAGGCTTTCGGCCTGAACCGAAAGGCCTTCAATCGGTCGGCCGGTCGGCTGTCCTCCAGGAAGAAGATTGCTCGAATCCACGGCAAGTTCTATATCGTCGTGCCGCTGGAGTATGCCGCCGTGGGAGTGGTGCCCGCCGACTGGTTCATCGTGAAGCTCATGGAGCACTTGGGGCGGCCTTTCTACGTTGGCGCGCTCAGCGCGGCTGAATACCACGGCGCCGCACATCAGCGTCCCCAGCGATATCAAGTGGTGACTGACCGTCCTCTGCGTGACATCGCATGCCGGGGTGTCGGCATACGTTTCCTGGTCAAGAGCAAGCTCAAGGAAACCCCGGTTCAGCAGTTCAAGGGCGTGACCGGCTATATTCCCGTTTCGACCCCCGAGGCAACCGCGATTGACCTGATTCGATACAGCCGTCGGGTTGGCGGACTGGACCAGGTGCTGACCGTGCTTCAGGAACTCGGTGAAGTTCTGAGCCCGAGCAAGCTGGTGGAGGCGGCGAAGATCGACGGCCATGTCGCCACCGCGCAGCGATTGGGTTGGCTGTTGGAGAAGAGCGCCTTCGCCGCAAAAGCCGGCCGGTTAGCTTGTTGGGTTTCAAAGCAGAAGCCACTGCCGACCAAGCTTGAACCTTCCCTGCCGCTGCGGGGATCGATACGCGATAAACGATGGAACCTCTGGATCAACTCGGAGGTCGAGGGGGATTTGTCGTGAGGGAACATTTTCCCGTGCTGGGCGCGCAGAAGAAGCCGTTCAGCGGGCTTTCCTAAATTCCGGTATGAAGTCCGAAGTCCGGGTTGCGGAGACCCCCCGGGGCGATGATGATTAAAAGAGGCGCAAGATGACCGAAAAGAAGAAAACCGGACACGATGATTCCGCCGACCTGCGCAAACGGGCGGAGGAGGCGCTGCGTGAGAGCGAAGCGCGCTATAAAGAATTATGGGAAAGAGCTCCTGTGGCTTATCATGTGTTGGATCCAGACGGAAAAATCGCCAAGGTTAATCAAACAGAAGCCTCTATATTAGGCTATCAGGTCCATGAAATGGTGGGGAAGTCGATTTTTGATTTTATTTTACCGGAACAGAGAGATGAAGCGCAAAAAAGATTCTGCCAAAAAATCCAGGGATTGCCCATTCCGAGGATTGAAAATAGGATTTATCTCAAAAAGGATGGTTCGCGAATCTACGTTGTTATTGACGATTTTCTGGAGCGGGATGCCCACAAAAAAATAACTGGCATCAGGTCGACAATGACCGATATTACAGACCGCAAACGAATTGAAGAAGAACTCCTAAAGAGCGAGAAAAAATATAAAAGTCTAGTACAAACCGCAGGCTCGAGCATAGCCACAATAGACCAGCGGGGAATATTTACATTTGTCAACGAAACGCTCTGTAGAATGTGCGGCTACGCTGAGCAAGAATTGATCGGCAAGCAATTTGTTGGTTTTCTCCATCCAGATGATCGAAAAAATGCCATACAGATATTTGAGAATGCTTTCATCAATCCCATAGGAAATCCTTATATTGAATTCAGAATCATTCATAAAGATGGGCATATCGTCTATATGTGTTCAAACCCGACAGCTTTCGAATATGAAGGCCAACTTTTAGGGTTTAATGCGATTATCACAGATATCACCGAGCGCAAGCGGGCGGAAGAAGCGGTGAGAAAAAGCGAGGAAAAATTCAGGAGCTTGGCGGAAAACGTTAACTTAGGAATTTACAGGACTACCGTTGGACCTGAAGGCAAATTCCTTGAAGCCAATCCCGCCATCATTGAAATGTTTGGGTATAAAAGCAAAGAGGAATTCCTGGCTATAAACGTTTCAGACCTCTATCAAAATCCAGAAGACAGGAATAACTTCAATGATAAAATGCTCAAAGAAGGATCTGTCAGAGGCGAGGAATTGCGGCTGAAAAAGAAAGATGGAAGTCTCTTGGTCGGCTCCGAGTCAGTGGTGGCCGTTAAGGACGAGCAGGGTCATGTGAAATATTATGATGGAATTATCGACAACATCACCGAGCGTAAGCGGATAGAGGAGGCGCTGCAATTTACGCGGATTTCACTCGACAATGCAGCCGATACGATGGCGGTCATATGTCGCGATGGACGCTTCGTTGATGTCAACAAAGCCTTTTGTCGCATTGTGGGCTATTCGCGGGAGGAACTGCTCTCGATGACCGTTCATGACATAGACCCAGACTATCAAGCCGAGATGTGGTCCGGATTCTGGGAAAGACTGAAGCAAGCTGGTTCTTTGACGTTTGAATCTTGCCACCGTACGAAGGACGGGAGAGTTTTGCCCGTCGAGATCATAGCGACGTTTTTTGTACACAACAATCAAGAATATCACTGCGGATTCGCACGTGACATCACCGAGCGCAAGCGGGCGGAGGAGGCGCTGCTGAAGAGTCATGAACATTACAGCCAACTGGCTAACAGTATCACCGATATCTTTTTTGCCTTCGATAAGGACTTGAAGTATACATACTGGAATGCCGCTTCGGAAAAATTTCTAAACATATCTGCAGAAGAAGCGATTGGAAAGTCACTGTATGATGTCTTCCCGGACACGCCGCAAACCAGAATAGCTGAAAAAAAATATCGGGAAGTATTGAAAACGGGGCTATCCCAGGTTTTTGTCAATGAATACAAGATCGGGGGAAAAGACTATTATTTTGAAATTAGCGTCTATCCATCAAAAGAAGGCATTTCTGTTTTTTGTAAAGACATCACTGAGCGCAAGCGGGCGGAGGAGGTGCTCCGTAAATCTGAGTCGCAACTGCGCGCCTTATCTTTGGAGTTGTCGTTTATCGAGGAGCGCGAACGGAAGCGTTTGGCCCTGTACCTGCACGACGAGATTGGTCAATCTCTCGCCCTGCTCCGGATGAAGTTCGGCAGTCTCACCGGCATCTGGGGGTCAAAATCTAGGAAGCAGAACATTCAACAGATCCGCGACCTGCTGGAGGAGGTCATCGATCAGACGCACACGCTGACATTTGAGCTGAGTCCGCCGGTCCTCCATCAGTTAGGGCTGGAGGCGGCGATCGAGTGGGCGGGAGAAAAGATCAGCCAAGACTTCGGAATCGAGTTTATGTTCAGCGATGATGGCCGGATGAAACCGCTCGACGCCGACCTCCTGGCGCTTATGTTCCGATGTGTCCGCGAACTCATGATGAATATCGTCAAGCATGCGAAAGCGCGGAAGATGACCGTTTCGCTGACACGGAGGGAGGAGCGAGTTTTCGTATTCGTGGAGGATGATGGAGTTGGATTCGATATGTCGCTTCCCGGGAGGCAACTGAAAAGGGTCGGATTCGGCCTGTTCAGCGTCCGCGAGCGTCTTAGCGCGGTGGGAGGATCGTATGAGTTTCAGTCGGAGCCCGGCCGGGGAACGCGCATAACCTTGTCTGTCCCATTGAAAGAAGAAATGCCGTCGAGCTGAGTTTCATGAAAATTCTCTTAGCGGATGATCACAAGCTGATGAGAGAAGGTCTTCGGATGCTGCTCGAAAAGCTAAGCGGAATAACGATTGTCGGAGAGGCGGGTGACGGTATTTCGGCCGTGCGCATGGCGCGGGATCTAAAGCCCGATTTGGTGTTGATGGACATCGCCATGCCGGATCTCAACGGCGTCGAAGCGACACGCCGGATCATGACCGAATCCCCGGGGGTCAAAGTGATCGCGCTCTCCATGCACGCGGATAAAAGATTCGTGAGAGGAATGTTCACGGCGGGCGCGGCGGGATATGTTCTGAAAGGGTCGGCGTTTGAAGAGGTCGCCACAGCTATTCGGACGGTGGCGGCGGGTCGGACCTACATTAGCCCGAAGATCACCGACCTAATAGTCGGGGATTATATCAAATTCCTGACCAAGCCTTCCCCCGGGAGTGAGTCGCCTCTATCGGACCGCGAGCGCGAGGTCCTCCAAATGCTGGCCGAAGGCAAAAGCAGTCGCTTGATCGCGGAACGCCTCCATGTCAGCGTGACGACGGTGGATACACACCGCAAGCACATCATGGACAAACTCGGATTCCGGACGATCGCCGAACTCACGAAGTACGCCGTTCGGGAAGGGCTGACATCTCTCGACGAGTAGCTCCGCCGTCCGCCTGTCCTTTCGCAACGGTCAGTTTTTCCTGAAACCGCTGGATCAAGATTTCCCAACCCCAAAATCCTGAGTTCCGAGGATTGTCAGAAGCGCGGCGCCAAGGGATGATAGATAAGGAAAAGAGGGTGTTTTCTCTCAAAACGTAGAAAGAAAGCGCAGGCCCAAATGTCTCTAAAAATCAGGATCCTTAGTAAAAACGTAGAGGTTCGTCGTCATCTCAAACGTATGGTTGGTCTTAATCCCGCCTGGAAAACGGTCGGCGGGACGGATTTCGATAAAGCCATAGCCGGGAGTCCTTTCAAGCGTCCGCCGGACGTCGTTATCGCGGAGATGAGCCGGCTCGACGCGGACGTGATCCCCTTAATAGCGGCCATCCGTATCAAGTTCGGCGATTCCAAAATATTGGCGGTTTCAAGTCAGTCTGATTCCCGGCTGGTTTTACGGATCATCCATGCCGGCGCCAATGGCTTTATGATCTCGGATCGGGCCTCGGAAGAGCTGATCGCCGCGATCAAGACGGTCGTCGCCGGCGGATTATACTTGAGCCCGGGCATCGCCGGACTTGCGGGGAGGCGGCCGTCCTGAAACGGAGAAGGGGAAATAGATGAGGAAACTGAAAGAATGGACGGATCAGATCAAGCGTATCGGCCGGGAGGAAAGAACATGAGCCAAGGAGAGCCCGTCAACATCCTGCTCTTGGAAGACGATCCGGCGCACGCTGAAGCCGTTCGGCGAGCGCTCAAAGCCTCCGGCATGAATGTTGTCATTCAGCCGGCCGGCACTTTGAAGGAGTACCGTAAGCTCGCGGCCGCCCATCAGCCTGATATCGCCATCCTGGACCTCAGCCTGCCGGACGGGCTGGCCGTGGAGGTCCTGATCTCTCCGCCGGAATCAGGCCCGTTCCCCATTGTAGTCATGAGCAGCCAAGGCGACGAGCAGAAGGCGGTGGAAGCGATGAAAGCCGGCGCCCTGGATTATATCGTCAAGTCCCCAGAGGCTTTTGCCGGCATGCCTCGCACCATGGAGCGTGTCCTGCAAGGATGGGCCTTACTTCAGGAGCGCAAGCGGGCGGAGGAAGAGCTGAGGAAGTCGGAAGAGCGATTCAAACTCATATTCGAATATGCGCCCGATGCCTATTATCTGAACGATTTGAAAGGAAATTTTATCGACGGCAATAAGGCCGCGGAGAAAACGACGGGCTATAAAAGGGAGGAGCTCATCGGGGGAAGCTTCCTAAAACTCAACCTGCTTTCCTTGGATCAACTTCCGAAAGCCGCGAAACTTTTATTTAAAAACGCTAGGGGGATAGCGACCGGTCCCGATGAATTTATTTTGAAGAGAAAAGCCGGCGACAAAGTTCCCGTCGAAATCAGCACGCATCCCGTAAAATTCGATAACAAAACCGTGGTTTTGGGAATCGCCAGAGACATCACCGAGCGCAAGCGGACCGAGGAGGCGCGGCGTCAGGCCGAAGTGAACTTCCGCCGGTCCATGGATGAATCCCCGCTGGGGATTCGCGTTGTGAGCGCCAAAGGCGAAATGCTCTATGCTAACCAGGCCATCTTGGACTTTTACGGCTATAAAGATATCGAGGAGCTGAGCTCGACGCCCGTAAAGAATCGATATACGCCTGAAAGTTATGCCGAATATCAATCACGAAAAAAGAAAAGAATGAACGGAGAGGATTGTTCTTCTGAATATGAATTAAGCATTATCAAGAAAACGGGCGAAATCCGTCGCCTTCGGGTCTTCAGAAAAGAAGTTTTATGGAACGGCCAAAAGCAGTTTCAGGCGATCTATCAAGACATCACCGAACAAAAAAAGACCGAGGAAAAACTCCGGGAAACCCTCAGCAGCCTGCGCAATGCTCTCGGCGGAATCGTCCAGGTTTTATCCATAGCAACTGAAAAGCGAGACCCCTACACCGCCGGGCATCAAAGACGGGTGGCGGATCTGGCCCGGGCCATCGGCCAGGAAATGGGGCTCGCTGCGGAAAGGGTGGAAGGGCTGCGTTTAGCCGGGACCATTCACGATGTCGGGAAAGTGTCTATCCCCGCCGAAATATTGAGCAAGCCGGGCTCCCTGACCGAAAACGAATTCAAGCTGATCCAAGACCATCCCAAAGTCGGCCACGATATCCTCTGCGACGTCGACTTCTCCTGGCCTATCGCCGAGATGGTTCTCCAGCATCACGAGCGGATGGATGGATCCGGATACCCGGGGGGGCTGAAAGGCAATGACATTCTTTTTGAGGCTCGGATTCTTGGCGTATCCGACGTCGTAGAGGCCATGGCATCCCATCGGCCTTACCGTCCAGCCCTGGGGATCGAGGCTGCGATGGAGGAGATCGATGAGAACAAGGGCGTCTTATACGACTCGGACGTCGTGGCGGCGTGCTTGAAGCTGTTCAGAGAAAAAAAATTCATCTTAAAGGCTTGACGTTATTCATGGGCTCTTGTAATCTCAGGCTTCAGTCCGAGTTTTGGGTTAAAGCCTATCTTGCGCGGACGGAAGCTCGCGACTACAATAAGAAAGAGCGGAAGGATTTATGAAGATAGGCAAGATCGACTACGAGACGTTCAGCCGTTTCCTGCTCGAGAGGCTGGGAAGGAAGGACAAGACGGTCCTCGTGCCGCCGATGACGGGGGTGGACGCGGGGGTCGTGGATGTCGGGGGAGGGAAGGTCCTGGTCATCGCGGAGGACCCGATCTTCACCATGCCCATGCTGCCGCTCCGGACGTTCGGCTGGTTCACCGTCCATATCGGGGCGAGCGACGTCGCGGTCATGGGCGTTAAGCCCCGTTATATGACCTATTCGCTCCTCCTGCCGCCCGAGACAAGCACGAAAGACCTCAAGACGATCGTGGATTCCATCCACAAGACGGCCGTGGAGCTGGGCATCGCCATCGTCGGCGGGCACACGGGCTACTATCCCGGGCTCACGGCGCCCATGATCGGCGGGATCACCGTCTTTGCCTTCGCCAAAAAGGGGAGCTACGTGACTCCGGCGGGCGCCCGGCCCGGGAACGGCGTCATCCTGACCAAGGGACCGGCCATCGAGACCTCCGGGTTGCTCTCGGTCCTGCGCGAGAGGGAGCTCGCGAAGAAATACCCGAAATCGCTTATCCGGAAGGCCAAGGCCCTGTGCCGGGAGATCACGGTGGTCGAGGACGCGCTGACGGCGATGAAGGCGGGCGGGGTAACGGCCATGCACGACGCGACCGAGGGCGGGGTCATCGGCGGGCTCTTCGAGATCGCCAACGCGAGCGGCGTCGGGATGGAGGTCTACGAGAACCTGATGATCTACCCGGATGAGGTCCGGATGGTCTGCGAGGCGTTCGCCATCGACCCGGTCGCGGCCATAGCCGAAGGGAGCCTTCTCATCACGGCCAGGGCGGCATTCGTACCGAAGATCATCCGGAGGCTCGAACGGGCGGGGATTCCGGCGTCGGTC
>Ga0256868_10001151_pt1 | contig 14717 bp, 10 predicted proteins | sample RVTome_13_FD_187341 | JGI IMG/M metagenome (GOLD analysis project Ga0256868, IMG submission 187341) | Soil microbial communities from uranium-contaminated site in the Upper Colorado River Basin, Wyoming, United States - RVT92D227 HiSeq ... | reverse complement strand
TTATTGTTCCGTGGACCATCTTTATTCCCTTTTTTACAGCTATTATAGTATTTGCAACGGCACAACCGCTGTCATTGTGAAAATGTACCCCTATAGTAGCTTTAATTCCCCTATTTACCTTGTTGATTATCTCTATAACATCATCAGGGAGCATTCCTCCATTTGTATCGCAGAGGACCAGGTAATCCGCTCCGGCTTCAAGAGCCGTTTTTAAGGTTTTTAATGCATACTGTGGATTCTCTTTAAAACCATCAAAAAAATGTTCGGCATCAAAAATCAATTCGGGAAAATATTTTTTTAAATATTCTATGGTGTCAAAAATCATGCTTAAATTGTTTTCAAGGGTGGTCTCTATAACCTTTTCGGCGTGAAGAGAAGATGATTTTCCTACAATGCATACGCTATCCGCACCTGACTGAATCAACTGTTTTATATTCTCATCCTCTTCTACCTTTGTATTCTTATATCTCGTCATTCCGAAGGCAATTATTTTTGAATAATCGAATTTCCTTCCTTTTAGCTTTTCGAATAATTCCATTTCCTTGGGATTAGATGCAGGAAATCCGACTTCGATATAATCAATTCCTATATCATCGAATCTTTCGATAAGCTGAAGCTTATCACTTACCGAAAAGGATATATCAGCTCTCTGGGCACCGTCCCTCAAGGTGGTGTCCAGTACATATACTTTATCTCTTACTTCATTTTCCATTCTATTTATTTAAAAGTTATAGCTTAAAATTAACTACTTCTTTAAATTCTCTCTGGTAAAATTTATATATCCCCCGCTTTTTATTATCCCCTGGATAAATTCGGGTAATGGGTTTACGTTAAAAACTTTATCCTGCGTAATATCTTTAATTTGGCCGCTGCTAAGATCTACTTCCAGATCATCCCCGTCCTGTATAAAACCTGCTGCCTCACTGCTTGACATAACCGGAAGCCCTATATTTATGGAATTTCTAAAAAAGATACGTGCAAATGATGCCGCAATCACAGCCTTCACCCCGCTTGTTTTTATGGAGAGTGGTGCATGCTCCCTTGAAGAACCGCAGCCAAAATTATAACCTGCAACTATTATTTTTCTTTCCTTTACTTTTTCTTTAAAATCCTTATCCAGACCCTCAAAACAATGTGATGCCAGCTCTCTATCCTCGGTGGTATTGAGATATCTAGCCGGTATTATCACATCGGTATCAACATTATCCCCATATTTTATTGCTCTTTCCCTTATTATCATCACATAACCTCCTCAGGTATGGCAATTCTTCCTGCTATTGCAGATGCTGCAGCAACCGACGGTCCGCTTAAATATACCTCACTTTTTGGATGGCCCATCCTGCCTACAAAATTTCTATTGGTTGTGGATATAGCCCTTTCACCTTCTGCAAGTACACCCATATGTCCTCCAAGACATGGCCCGCATGTTGGGGTACTTACCACACAACCGGAATTTATAAAAATTTCGATATAGCCTTTTTTTAACGCCTCGAGATAAATATTCTGAGTGGCAGGGATTATTATAGCTCTTATATTTCCATCCACTTTCCTGCCATTTAAAATCTCTGCTGCAATCCCCATATCTTCTATTCTTCCATTGGTGCAGGAACCTATTACTACCTGGTCTATACTGATATCTGCTAAGTCTCTTGCATTTTTTGTATTTGATGGAAGATGAGGAGCCGCTACCTGAAGTTCTATATCGGAACAATCTATATTATATATCTTCTCATATCCCACATCGGGATCACTTCTAAATATTTTATAATTTCCATCGGATCTAGATTTTAAAAACTCCTCTGTAATCCCGTCAACCTCGAATATTCCGAATTTTCCTCCTGCCTCTATCGCCATATTGGACATTGTAAATCTGGAATCCATAGACAATTTACTTACAGTAGGACCACTGAATTCCATAGATTTATAAAGTGCGCCTTCCACTCCAATAAGGCCAATGGTATAAAGTATCAGGTCCTTTCCAGTTATCCACTTCTTTAAACTGCCGCTGTAGATGAATTTTATCGTTTTAGGCACCATAAACCAGAGCCTGCCTGTAGACATTGCAACGGCTACATCTGTGCTTCCTACGCCCGTTGAAGCTGCTCCAAGAGCACCGTAAGTGCAAGTGTGAGAGTCCGCCCCTACCACGAGGTTACCGGGAAGCACCAGTCCAAGCTCGGGAAGTAGCGCATGCTCTATACCCATTTTTCCAACTTCAAAATAATTTTTAATATCCTGCTTCCTGGCAAATTCTCTCATAAACTTACACTGCTGGGCTGATTTTATATCCTTATTAGGCGCAAAATGGTCGGGCACCACAACTACTTTTTCCCTATCAAAAACTCTGCCCGTACCGATTTTATTAAATTCCTCGATTGCAATGGGAAGGGTGATGTCGTTACCAAGTACGATATCTACATCTGCATTTACTATCTCTCCTTCAGATACGTAATCCCTCCCGCAGTGATAGGCAAGTATCTTTTGCGCCATTGTTTGTGGTTTGTTTTTGTCGTTCAACTTTATAAGTTCCTTTTTCCCTTCATAATTTAAAAATTTAGCTAAAACTTAAGCTTTTTTAATTTCCTTTGTTTAAAATTAACAGAAAGATACACTCTACAGCTCATAAATATTTTAACATTTTCTTACTGTGCGCTTTCTACAATCCTGTTCATCGCATCAATATAAGCCTTTATGCTTGCCTCTACAATATCGGTGCTTATTCCGCTTCCCATTACTTCCGTTCCATTTGTGCTTACCACCACTCTAACCGAACCCAGAGCATCCTTGCCTCCGGATACAGCTTCTATATTATATTCCACCAGTTTTGCATTTATCTTCGTTATCTTATCTATAGCCTTAAATGAAGCATCTACCGGACCGTCACCGTCTGAAGAGCCTTCGTGAACCTTGCCCTCTATCTCTATACCTACTTTAGATGCTGCCCGGATATTTGAACCGCTCCGGACTTCGTAATACTTAAGCAGGAAATGCTCTGAAACTTCCCGCAGCTCATTTTCCGCTATTGCCCTGATATCCTGGTCATTTATTACTCCTTTTTTTTCTGCAAGGTCTTTGAACCTTTCAAAAGCCTTTTCCAGGTCATTTTCCTCAAGCTGGATTCCAAGCTCTGTAAGTCTTTCTATAAATGCATGCCTGCCTGAATGTTTACCCAGTACCAGTTTTGATGACTTCAGGCCAATATCTTCAGGCTTTATTATTTCATAAGTGGACCTATCCTTTAACATTCCGTCCTGATGTATTCCGGCTTCATGGCTGAATGCGTTCTTACCCACTATTGCTTTATTGGGTGCAACAACGTAACCTGTAAGCGATTTTACAATACTGCTGGTTCTTATAATTTCACTTATATTGATATCGGTATATACCCCCAGATCTTTCTTCCGGGTATCTATAATCATAGCCACCTCTTCCAGTGATGCATTACCGGCCCTTTCACCAAGACCATTCACCGCACATTCAACCTGTCTTACCCCGTGTTCTATAGCTATAAGCGAATTAGCAACGGCAAGCCCGAGATCATTATGACAGTGTACACTTACTATTACATCTTCGATTCTGGCTGTATTTTCAAAAATGTAATCTATTATCTCCCCAAACTCGTCTGGAATAGCATAACCCACCGTATCGGGGACATTTATAACTCCGGCACCGCTCCTTATGGCAATTTCAAATAACCTGCATAAGAATTCCCGGTCGCTTCTGGTTGCATCCATAGCCGAAAATTCGACCATATCCGTATATTTAAGGCTTCTTTTTACGGCTTCTTCTGCAAGCTGGAGCACTTCTTCCCTGCTCTTCTTTAACTGATACTTGAGGTGGATATCAGATGAAGATATGAAAGTATGTATTACCGGCTGTTCCGCTCCTTTAAGAGCTTCTCCGGCTGCATCTATATCCTTGAAATTTGCTCTTGCCAGAGCCGCAATTTTTCTATCTCTAATCTTAGCCGATATTTCCTTTACAGAATTAAAATCACCTTTTGATGTTACAGGAAAACCTGCCTCTATTATATCCACATTTAACCTTGCAAGCTGCTGGGCTATTTCCAGTTTTTCTCTGGTGTTCAGATGTATACCCGGTGCCTGTTCGCCATCCCGTAATGTTGTATCAAATATATAAATCTTATTTTTCTTATCTTCCATCACAATCAACTGACCTTTATAATATTAAAGCTTTTACCAATAAAGCTCTTATTATTAAATCCTCTTTCTTAAAAATAATTTTGTTTAATAAAGAGTAACTATCTTTATATTTTTAAAACCTGAAAGCTTTTTAAATTCTTCCAGCATTTCAGAAGTTACCTCATTATCCAGGTTCAAGCCCATCACCGCATCCCCGCTCATCTTTTTTCTCCCAACATGCATTGAGGCAATATTTACTTTTAACCTGCCGAAAGCAGTTCCTATCCTTCCTATCTGGCCCGGAATATCCTTATATCTTATAAACGCCATATATTTTGAAGGAACCATATCTATTTCAAATTTATCAATAGCTATAAACCTGGGTGTATCCTTTTTACCGGTAGTAGTTCCTGAAATAGAAAGTTCGCTGTCCTTACCTTTTCCCTCCAGGGTAATTAAATTTATAAAATCCTTTGACTCGCTGCTTTTAACCACCTTAACTTTAAGACCCATTTCCCTGGTCAGGAGATCGACATTTACCAGATTGACACTTTCCGCTGAATATTTTTCTAATATTTTTACCAGTATATTGGATGTTAAAACCCGCACATCATATTCGGATACTTTCCCGTAATAACCTACCTTCAAATTATTCAGATTGCCTTCAAAAAGATTTATAAATAGGCTTCCAAGATTTTCGCACAACTCAAAGAAAGGAGACAGGATATTCATCAATTCCGGCCTTACAACCGGTGCATTGACCGGAAAAGCAGCAGCTCTTCCATTTAGAACGTCGATAACCTGATCTGCAATCGTAGTTCCCGCTCTATCCTGCGCTTCTGTGGTTGATGCTCCCAGATGGGGCGTGCATATCACTTCCTCCAGTTTAAAAACAGGGGAATCTATACAGGGTTCCTCTTCATAGACATCCAGTGCCGCTCCGCCTATCTGGCCATCTTTTATAGCTTCTGCAAGATCTTTTTCTACAACGATTCCTCCTCTTGCAACATTTAGTATTATCGTTCCTCTTTTCATCTTATAGAACTCGGCCTTATTAAACATTCTCAGAGTGTCTTTGTTTTTAGGCAAATGTATGGAAATAAAGTCAGCTTCCTTGTAGATATCCTCTAACTTATCGGCTTTTTTTATTTCCATCTGATTGAATCTGTCCTCTGAAACAAACGGATCATAAGCAATTACCTTCATGCCCAGCCCTATTGCCTTCTTTGCAACCAGCCCTCCTATCTGTCCAAAACCTACAATACCAAGTGTTTTACCCTCGAGCTCAATACCCTTGAACTTTGATTTCTCCCACCTACCGCTTTTAAGGGAGAAATTTGCTTCCGGAATCTTTCTTGCCAAAGAAAGCATAAGAGCTATAGTGTGTTCTGCAACAGTAACCGCATTGCTGGTAGGAGCATTTACCACTATAATACCTTTTTTAGTGGCTGCTGGAACATCCACATTATCCACTCCTATGCCTGCTCTTCCAATAATTTCAAGCTTATCTGATGCATTAATAATATCTGCTGTTAGCTTCGTGGCGCTTCTTATTATAATAGCGCTCATACCTTTAATCTCTTCTTTAAGCTTTTCCGGGGTTAGTCCTTTTTTCTCCTCCACAATAAAATGCTCCTCAAGTTTCTTTTTCGCCTCACTTGAGATACCATCGGTAATTAATATTTTCTTATTCATAATTAATTCCTCTAATATTTTCTTTATCAGTCATTCAAATAATTATTTTCTATAAATATTCTTTCAGCCTCGGCAATACCGGAACCTATCTCAAATTTATATCCAAGCTCCTGTAAAGCCATCTCCAGTGCAGATATGGCAATAATAATGTCAAACATTCCAAAATACCCGAGATGTCCTATTCTTATAATTTTACCTGTAAGCTTGCCCTGTCCACCGGCAATAGTTACTCCATATTTTACTCTCATGGTTTTGGTAAGTTCCTTGGCATCAATTCCATCTGGAACCATAATAGAGGTTACCGAAAAACCTCTTTTATTTTCATCTTTCACCAGAAGCTCCAGTCCCATCTTTTTTACCGCTTTCTGTGTTGCCAATGCCAGCACTCTATGTCTTTTAAATACTTTTTCAAGGCCCTCTTCAAACAACATATCCAGAGCTTTGTTCATAGCCACAATTATGGATATTCCGGGAGTCCACGGCGTCTGGGGCGGTGTTTTTTGTGAATAATTTTTAGCTGCCGCAAGATCAAAATAAAAGCGGGGAATATCTGATTTTTCATTAAGTTTCCATGCTTTCTCACTTACGCTTATAAATGCAATTCCTGTCGGCGCGCTTAACCCTTTCTGAGATCCTCCAATCACGACATCCAGACCCCACTCGTCTGTCCTCAGATCCGATGCTCCAAGACCGCTTATTGCATCGACTATAAGGATTACGGGGTAATTTTTTACAATATTCCCTATAGCCTTTATATCATTTATAGCACCGGTTGATGTTTCACTGAACTGAACCATAACCCCCTTAATATCGGGATTATCATCAAGAGCTTTTTTAATGTCTTCGGGGTTGGCTGCATCTTCCCACTCATAATCAAGGGAGATGACTTCCAGGCCAAACCTGCTGCTTATCTTCTTAAACCTCTCTCCAAAATTTCCCACACTGGCGACCAGCACTTTTTCCCCTTTGGAAAAGAAATTGGTTACTCCTGCTTCCATGGCACCTGAACCGGAAGAAGTTAGTATAAAAAGATCATTTTCGGTTTTAAAGAGTTTTTTCAATTTTTCCGTTACCTCAATAAATATTTTCGAGAACTCCGGAGATCTGTGATGCATAAGAGGCCTTGAATGTTCCCGCAAAACTTCCTCGGATATAGGAGTGGGACCCGGAGTCATTATATATTTTTTCACCATTAGTAAATTCTCCTTTCATATGACTCTAAAATAATATTTGCCATTACTGTTAACTTTTACTTCCTCTGCTGCAGGCAATTTTACCCGTTCTGACAAGCTCAAGTATCCCGAAGGGTCTGAGCAGGTCTTCCAGTGCTTTTACCTTATTGCTGTTTCCGGTAATTTCAATCAGTATGGTTTTTTTGCCCACATCTACAATATTTGCCCGAAAAACACTAACTATTTCCAGTATTTCAGGCCTGGTTTTAGAATCGGCATTTACTTTTATCAGAATCAGTTCTCTTTCCACAATATTTAAGGGGTCCAGCTCTTGAATCTTTATTACATTTATTAATTTGTAGAGCTGTTTTACAATCTGCTCAATACTGTGCTCTTCCGCGTTTACCACCAGGGTAATTCTGGAAATATTCTCATCATCTGTCGGGCCCACTGCCAGACTTTCAATGTTAAAACCTCTTCTACTGAATAGCCCGGATATCTTTGCCAGTACCCCTGCTTTGTTTTCAACTAAAACCGAAATGATATGATTCATAATATCACCTTTTTCTCTCTATACACCTTCTAACATTTCACTTTCTAACATTTCACTTATAGGAGAACCCGGTGCTACCATAGGATAGACATTTTCCTCTCTGTCTATCCAGAAATCTACCAGCACCAGGTTGTTTATCTCCAGAGCCTTCTTTATAGTACTTTCAACCTCTTCCTTTTTCTTAACCCTTAAGCCAACCCCACCGTATGCTTCCACGAGTTTCACGAAATCAACACAATTATATATACAGGTATGCGAATATCTTCCTTTAAAGAAAATCTGCTGCCACTGTCTTACCATGCCCAGATAACCGTTATTAAGCAGCATTATTTTTATATTTATTTTATTGGTAACCGCCGTCGAAAACTCCTGTGATACCATCTGAATGCTGCCGTCACCGGCTATATCTATTACTGTTTTATCCGGTCTACCTATTTTTGCGCCAATAGCTGCCGGAAGGCCAAATCCCATAGTACCAAGACCCCCGGAAGAAACCAGCGTTCTGGGTTTGGTAAATTTGTAAAACTGGGCAGCCCACATCTGATTCTGACCCACTTCGGTACAAATTATAGCATCACCTTTGGTCAGCTCATAAATTTTTTCTACAACATAGGCTGGCTTAACCTTATTGGAATTCCGGTCATATTTAAGCGGATAATCCTCTTTAAGTTTCTTAATCCTTGACAGCCACTGCTCCCGGTTGGGAATTCCTTTCTTTTCAATATACTTTTCATATTCGCTTATTAAATCTGTAAGAACAATCTTTGCATCCCCTACAATAGGAATAAGTACTTTGACATTTTTACCAATTTCTGCAGGATCAATATCTATATGGATTATATCAGCATCCAGCGCAAACTCTGATAATTTACCGGTAACCCTGTCGTCAAATCTAACCCCTACTGCAATAATAAGGTCTGATTCGGTAAAAGCGAGATTTGCATATTTGGTTCCATGCATACCAGCCATACTTAAGGATAACTCACTAGTTTCAGGAAAGGAACCCATTCCTAAAAGTGAAGTGATAACCGGAATTTTCGCAACCTTTACAAATTTTCTTAAGATATCACTTGCCCCGGAGGAGATTACTCCTCCTCCGGCAAAAATTACAGGCTTTTTACTTTCGGCTATTTTTTTTGCTGCCTGTTTAACCTGCTTTAGATTACCTTTAAGCGTAGGCTTATATCCGGGTAGACTTATATCCACCTTAAAATTCTCATCAATAAGATCAGTTGTTATATCAACCGGAATATCAATTAAAACCGGACCCGGTCTGCCTGTAGATGCGATTCTAAAGGCTTCTTTTATTACCCTGGGTAAATCCTCAACATTTTTTACAAGATAGTTATGTTTTGTTATAGGCGCAGCTATACCGGTTATATCCGCTTCCTGAAATGCATCGGTTCCAATCTGAGCCGTACCCACCTGCCCGGTTATAGCCACCATTGGTATTGAATCCATATGCGCATTGGCAATACCAGTGACCAGGTTAGTAGCACCCGGACCTGATGTGGCAATACAAACCCCGGTTTTTCCTGTTACCCTTGCATAACCGTCCGCTGCATGTGCCGCCCCCTGTTCATGCCTTACAAGTATGTGTCTTATGTCACTATCAAATAATGCATCATACAAAGGAATTACTTTGCCGCCAGGATATCCAAATATTACTTCTACTCCCTCTTCCTTTAAACATTTTATTATCATTTGTGCGCCGGTAATTTTACCCATAATAATTTCACTCCCTATATTTGTAACAACTTTATAACACTTGAAATAATTTGATAATTATAACATTTTTTTATTTTTATTAAAAAATAAAATACTTAAAATTAATAAAACTATTCCAGTATAGCACCCTTTGCCGCTGAAGTTACCAGCCTTGAATATCTGGCAAGATAACCCTTCTTTATCTTTGCTTCAGGAGGCTCCCAGCTTTTCATTCTCTCTTTTATCTCTTCATCACTTAAAAGTAGATTTATTTTATTTTCCGGTATATTAATTTCAATGAAATCCCCTTCTTCTACGATACATATAGGACCCCCTGCCTGAGCTTCCGGTGATATGTGGCCAATAGAAGCTCCCCTTGTAGCACCAGAAAACCTACCGTCTGTTATCAAAGCAACTTCCTTATCCAGACCAATCCCGGCTATAGCTGATGTGGGAGCCAGCATTTCCCTCATTCCCGGCCCTCCCTTAGGGCCTTCATATCTTATCACCACTACATCTCCGGAATTTATTTTTCCGCTCATTATGGCCTCCAGTGACTGTTCCTCACTGTCAAATACTCTTGCTTTACCTTTATAATGATACATTGAAGGATCCACGGCCGACCTTTTGACCACACACCCTTCAGGAGCAAGATTGCCCCATAAAATAGCAATTCCTCCGTCTTTGATATAAGGATCGGAAACTTCTCTTATAACTTCCTTATTTAAAATCTTAGCACCCGATATGTTTTCACGTACTTTTTTCCCGCTAACGGTTTTTATCTCACCATTAATAAGTCTGTTCTCTAAAAGCTCATTCATCACTGCTTCTACTCCGCCAGCACTATATAAATCCTCAAGATGATGCTTACCGGCCGGGCTTAATCTGCACAAGTTAGGTGTTCTACTGCTTATTTCATTTACCAGCTCCAGAGTAAAATCAACACCAGCCTCATTAGCAATCGCCGGCAAATGCAATATAGTATTCGTTGAACAGCCAAGTGCCATATCAACAGCAAGTGCGTTTTTAATAGCATCTATAATTATTATATCTCTGGGTTTAACATCATTATTTACAAGTTCCATAATTTTTATTCCTGTAGTTTTTGCCAGTCTTAACCGTTTGGAATAAAAAGCCGGAATAGTGCCGTTTCCGGTCAATGCTATTCCTATTGCTTCCAATAGGCAGTTCATCGAATTAGCTGTAAACATCCCTGAACAACTGCCGCATGTAGGGCAGGCTTCCTCCTCTATTTCCATCAAATCTTCTTCAGTGTACTTTCCTTTCTTGTATTTTCCTATAGCTTCATAACATGAGCTGTAATCAATTCCTTCGCCTTTAAATTTCCCTGCCAGCATCGGCCCCCCGCTTACCATAATTGAAGGAATGTTTAACCTGAGCGCTGCCATGATCATTCCGGGAACAATTTTATCGCAGGACGAAATCAAAACCAGACCATCAAAAGGATGTGCCATAGATACAGCTTCTATGCTGTCTGCTATTATTTCTCTTGTAGCAAGAGAATATTTCATTCCAATATGGCTCATAGCCACTCCATCACATACGCCTATCGTCGAAAATTCCTGCGGTGTACCACCGCTCATCCTGATTCCTGCTTTTACAGCTTCGGCGATACTACCAAGATGCATATGCCCCGGTATCAATTCATTTACCGAGTTTACAATTCCGATTATAGGTCTATTTATTTCCTCATCAGTATATCCTAAAGATTTAAAAATCGACCTATGGGGAAGTCTTTCAACTCCCTTTTTCATTTTATCACTTCTCAATTTTCCTCCATCTCTTAAGAAATTACTCTTATAATATTTCAATAATATAACAAGTATTAGAAATACTTATAAAAGAATTTTCAGGACTATTATATCTTAATAAAACAATATTTGTCCTGAAATTAGGATAGAATACCGACTAAAAGCAGTACACAGATTAGAACTAAAAAAATGCACAGAGAAAAACCGGTTATATTATTTATACTACCGGTAAAATGAGTACTTATAGACTCATCTTTAAGTTTATTTAAAAAACTTTTTTTACCTATTCTCATAATGACTATTGAAAATTTGTTTGAAAAAATATGATAGCATAGAAATATTACTAAAACAATTAAAAAAATAAAAAAAACAGGGTTAAAGCCTTCTGCGGCCCAAACCCTGTTAAGTTTAAATATTTATTCCTATTTTCCGGAATCCCCTACTCTGCAGAGCTTCCTGGTTCTATTATTTTAACCTCCATTCCTTCTTTAAATGGAATATCTTCACCTTTATTTACGGCTTCCTGTGATTTTGATCTATACTCCTGAGCCAAAAGATGCTTTTGATTTAAATTCAGCACAGCATTGAAATGCTCTATAGCTTTAGAATAATATTTCAACCTGTACATAATAAGTCCCTGTTTGAACTCTTCATCAACCATTCCCAGTTTATTTGTAACCCCATTTCTACTTAACATTTCTTTTATATCATTACTGGGCCTTAAATAATTATTAGTTTCATCTGTAAGCATGGTAAGTATCCCTACTACCTGACCGTCTGTATTTAGAACCGGTCCCCCGCTGTTTCCCGGCCTTGCATCTCCCTGAACCTGAAGCACTTCCGTACCGCTGATCATTAATCTACCGCTTATGTTACCGCTGGTTATGGTAGGATTCATTATATTTTCCTGACCGATATCAGAAGTCCATGGGTAACCTATAATAGAAAGATTATCCTGTATCTCCACTGTTGAAGAGTCTCCAACAATTGCACTTGAAAGTGCCCTTCCGGTTTGCGGTTGTATTCTTATAATAGCAATATCCCTCTGCTCCCAGCCGCTGAAATCCAATACTTCTGCCCTTATAAAGGTATCAATATCAGCCGGGTTATCCGGTATTCCTGCATTGGCAGTATTAAACTGTGCATAAACTTCTCTATCATATGAGCCACCTTCAGCTCCCTCAACTCTTATATTTTCATATGCCCAATTCCAATCGGCATCCGTCCATGCATCAAGATCGCTACCATAAGTTTCCGTTAAATACGTATATACAAGATCATATTTGAAATCTGCCTCGCTTATTTCCACCATATGTCCTGCAGTAATTATATGTCCTGTTTCGGGATTGACACAAAATCCTGTTCCGGCAAAAGCCTCATAATATGCATCGCTCCATATATTTTCCCAGGGATCAAGAACATAACCCCAATAATAAGTTGTTATAAAACATACGGAAGGTTGCGTTAAAATTACCTTATCCTGAGAAGTAAGCTCATATGAGACCCCTTTGACATCACAACTCATACTTGAAAAACTCAATACAAAAATTAGAATGAAACAAAAAAATAACCATTTAAATATTTTTTTATTCATTGCCTACCACCCCTCTAATTTAAAATTAAAAATATATAATTCTCAATATATATTTATTAATACTTATTATATTTTCTTTTCTTTAGATAGTCAATAAATTTATTAAATTATTATTATATTTTTAATAAGACTTATTATAAAATAATTTTATAAAAAATTATATAAAAAAAATATTTTTAAGTAAGAAATCTATTATCCATATAAAATCTTTTTATAATATTCCAGGTACTTGGGAACTATTAATCTGCTGTCAAAAAGTTTTGCTCTTTTCCTGGCTTCAGCACCCATCTTCGATCTGGTCTCCTCGCTTCCAAGTATCTTGATAGCCGCTTCACTCATAGAATCAATATCTTCGGGATTAATAATAAAACCTGACTTCCCATGTTCAACTACTTCTTTAAGCCCGCCCACATTTGTACCTATCACAGGAACCTCGCAGCTTAAGGCTTCCAGCGCCGAAAGTCCAAATCCTTCGCTTTTTGAAGGGAGCATATAGACATCGCTAATGTTAAGAAGCGGTATTATATTCTCCTGTATTCCCATAAACAGTACCTTGTCTTCCAGATTTAATTTATTTACCATAATTCTAATTCTACATATATCCGGACCATCACCTACCAGCAATAATTTACTTTTTACCTCTTTACTGACTATGCTAAAAACTTTTACAATGTTCTCTATTCTCTTTACAGGTCTAAAATTAGAAATATGCATAATTACCTTGTCATCCTTGCCAACAAATTTTATATCTCTCCTGTTACCTGCGGTCCTTTTATATTTTTCGGTATCTACAAAATTGTAAATCACTTCCATTTCTTTATTTATTTCAAAAATCCTGGCAGTGGTTTCTTTGAGATAATTAGAAACACACGTAACGCCATCACTTTCTTCTATGCTGAATTTTGTTATCCTATAAAAAGACTGGTGATTTCCTACAAGAGTAATGTCAGTGCCATGTAAGGTAGTTATGAACTTTATCCTGTTTCCTCCTATTATTTTTTTTGCAAGATATGCCGATGCTGCATGGGGCATAGCATAATGTACATGAAGAAGGTCTAACTTTTCCGATTCTATGACTTCAACCATTTTTGCACTCAGCGACAGGCTGTAAGGAGGATATTTAAAAAGAGAGTATTCCGGCATTTCAACTTCATGAAAAAAAATATTTCTATGGAATTTATTCAGCCTGAACGGGAGGCCGTAGCTCATATAGTGGATATTGTGACCCTTTTTTGCAAGTTCCATACCCAATTCTGTAGCTACTACTCCGCTCCCTCCGTAAGTTGGATAACAGGTTATTCCTATTTTCATAATACAAGTTCACCGGTCAACATATTTTGAAAATACCTTAACCTTATTTCAAATATTTAAAAAATTCCAGAGGATCATCAATTTTAATATCATATTCTATGTAATACGGTTCCCCGTATTCTGATCTTATCTTTAATCCGGAACATTGATGCCTGCTGTTAATTATGTCAAAAAAATATTTGGAAGCTATATGTGTAATCACTTCTTTTGCGGCATCACTATAGAACTGAGATCTGTAGGCAGCAACCGCACTTGATTTTCTTTTGTAATATTTGCTTATATCAACTATGAAACTGGGTTTAAATTCATAGTGAAGCATATAACTTATCACCACATATGGCCTATAAAAATCCAGATCAGTTTTAAATTTTTTAAGTCCGGATATAAATATTGCATCTTTCAATAGCTTATAGGAATTTTCATGATCAGGATGCCTGTCTCTCCAGAAAGGTATAAGAACAAGCCCAGGCCTGTATTTCCTTATAACACTTATTACTTTTAACCTGCTGTCAAAATCATTTTTTATATTGGCATCTTCCAGCCCGAGATTTTCTCTTATATCCAATCCCAGTATTTTTGATGCCTCCTTTGTTTCTTTTTCCCTCGTTTTTAAATCACCGTTGGTGGAGAGCTCTGCCAAGGTAAGATCTATTATTCCTGTTCTATGCCCTTTATCTTTTAATTTTAAGAGGAGTCCCCCACAGCCCATTTCTGCATCATCCGGGTGAGGGCTGAAACCCAGGGCATCTATTCTAATTTCTTTTTTCATTA
>Ga0256868_10001145_pt1 | contig 14741 bp, 12 predicted proteins | sample RVTome_13_FD_187341 | JGI IMG/M metagenome (GOLD analysis project Ga0256868, IMG submission 187341) | Soil microbial communities from uranium-contaminated site in the Upper Colorado River Basin, Wyoming, United States - RVT92D227 HiSeq ... | reverse complement strand
CTTTAAACAGTATTTTTCCTGTCCAATTACTCTGACTCTTTTTGTCCGCTTCGTTAAATGAAACATCGAATACCCACATCTGTCCCCCTAAATCGCCTAAATAGACTTTACCGGTAAATCCATCTAAATTCGTATCAAAGGCTGTGGGAGGTGCAGGTAGGGAGTGTATCATCTCCTTCTTTCCTTCAACTTTCTCATCATATGAAAATTCCCAAATCTTTTCTCCTGTCTTAATATCGATCACAAAGAAAGCCCTTCCGATGGAAGCAGCTTTGCCTCTTTTCTCGTCCGGGTCCAATCCACCACCTACAAAGGCGACCCATCTCTCAACGAGATTCGTCCCCTCTTCAATTTTAACTCTTCCAATGGCAGGAACAGACCAACTCTGCCCCACTTTTGCAAGGGTGACAGAATCTGTAGGTTTTGGAAATTCCCACAGATATTTAGGATTTAAAGTATCTGTGATATCCAGGGCGAAATAGCTCTTACCCCCTTTCCCTAAGCCACAGATCAAAACAGTCTTCCATTCATCCGCACTTTTTGTTACATGCGTAGAGTTGCTGTAAAACCATACATCGGCCACTTTTGGTGAAGAATCAACATAATAAGTGTGAGTCGAGAGCATTAATTTTAAGTTCTTCAACAGACTATTGGGAACAAAGGCCCACTCTTCAACCCCAGTGGTCGCATTAAAGGCATGGAGCATTCCGTCGTTCGCCCCTACGAGGATGACCTTTGTTCTGTTCTTGTTAGCTTGATAGAAACCACCTTCTCCACTAAAACCTTCATCTTCGAAAAAACGAGATGGTTCACCCACGATGATTCCATTCGAATGAAAAATATCGCCCAATTTTAAGTTTATGACATATGAAATTAAATCATCACGTTCTTTATCGGTTTTTACATCTAAATCTTCTTTATTAAAATTCGAACTGGTAAAATCTTTAAATTCACCGCGCCTGTAGGTCCTGATCGTTCGGCTACTGGGAATAGAGGCAGTCCATATCGGTAGATCGAGAGGATTTCCATCTCCATCGACTTTAAGGGTCCCATCTGTTTCTAATTGATAACCCCTTAAACTTCCCTCCCAGAATGGAGTATCCTTTGGAGTAAAAGAAGATAAATAGACGACCTCTTTGTCTATTGTTCGAACACTGGGGACTGCCGAAGCGGTAAAAGAAAAAGATTTTTCTTGAATGTAATTTATAATACCTTTTATGGCTGTACTCAGTTGAGTAGCATCCTCTGCCAAAAAGGCATATCCAGACAAAGGGTAAGAGGCAGGGTCTGCAGCTGTATTGGTTGGATCAACTGAACAAGCATTGCCATACTTTGTAATATCATAGGCGCCTGGATCTCCTGAATTTAGATCCAAAGGGTTATCGGCACCTCCATATTTTGCAGCCCAGTTTAATGTCCTCTTCAAATGATCTGGCATGGTTGCTCCAAATCCCACCACGAAGACTTTGATCCCAGCATCGAAAAGTTCTTTGGCCCTTTGGACAGTTAACATCCTCCTTCGATTCATATCAGACTGTCCCTCTGATCCATCACCATTACAGGCAACAGTATCAGCGCCATCTGTGATCAGAATGATAAATTTTTGTCTGCATGCAATGGCATTGTCCTTTGGATTGACATCCCTCTGAAAATAGATTTTGGCTTTTGCCAAAGATGCAGCTAAGGGTGTAAATCCAGCAGAATCTTTCTCTTTTGGGTCATCAATTTCTTTCCAGATGTCTTTGTAAGAACTCCCGATTTCTGAGAGAACCCTAATGTTACCTTTTTTGGGTTCATTATCATCATTGTCATAAGCCGCAATATCTCTGAACCTCATATATCCTAATCGGATGTTTAAACTTTTTTCGTCCTTTTCATCGATTTTATTATCATTATCATCGTCGAGAAGGTCAAATATTACATTTCTTGCAATATCAATTCTTCTATTTGGATACGAAGCCGGATTTCCTGCGGTGTTCCAATTCATACTTGACGACATATCCAAAAGAATAAGTGCGTTTGGAGGGACCTGTGCAATAAAGAGATCCACATCATCACCATGAATCTGGGCGGAGCCGATCAGCATGGCAACTATCATGAATATGAAGAAACTCCACTTTTTCATTTTAACGACTCAAGGTTTATTATTTGATGTTTTGACAACAATCTTTTTCGCAAAAAAACCATTTGGATTCCTGAGTGCCTCTATTGTTACATTCATTTTTGGTTTTAAGTGATTTATTTTTAGAATATCTCCCTTCTCGTCGGTTATTTTTGTATTTGGAAATATAAAAATCCTTACTTCATTTACAACAATAAATTTAAAATTTTCGTGGATACTTTCAATGACCCCAGGAAATGAGATCGCCTCTCCTGTCTTAACCTGTGAGAAACTGGGGTCTCGCAATAAGAGAGTAACCACGGAAATGACAAACCCAACAAATAAAACCTTTTTTAATCTCATCTCCCTTTCCCTTTTAAAAATCATTAATGATATTCCGTACCAGCAGGCAAGGGCCCATAACCCACCTGAACCTCTATCTCTTTTGTTGCTCCAAAGGATTCGCCCGCGGTATTTACTTGAAATCGTTTGAATTCCCAAGAGGAATCAAACCCCGCCATTTGATGTAATCCAAAAGATTTAAAGCCTTGAGGATTTCCTTTATCTTTGGCCGTTCCACTCCAATAGTAAGAATCTTCTTTAAGTTTTCTTTTTTGGATAGGGTTCGTTTCTGGGAGTTGATTCATCCCCACATGAATTCCGGCTTCGGCGACATAAAAAGCATCAGTCCTCACCCTTTCATTTCCAGAAATACTCGTTTCAAAAGTAGTCGTGCTAATCGAACTAATTCCAATAAGCGTTAAAACAAGCAGCATCAAAAGGGCGAGGATTAATGCAACACCTCTTTTCTCTCTTAAAATATTTCTTTCCATTGTTACCCAATGCCTCCCATCTTCCAATTGCTTAGAAAGTAAAGAACCCCGCCCACAGGGCGGGGCTTTAAAACCTAAATTCTAAATCCAAAACCGAGATCCCGAAACAAGTTCGGGATGACAAAAAAACCAGAACCAAACCCTCTTGTCATGCTGAACTTGTTTCAGCATCTGGTTGGCTTTTTTCTGCTTTCAGCAGACGCATCTTTCATCCCCGTCCACAGGAAGGGAGGTTTCAGATGCGATCTTAATAAAAGTCTATGGTTTTTGGGATAGGGTAAAGTCGAAGACTCGACTCTACGAGATGCCAGTTTCATTTAGGGACGATGAACGTTAAACGATGAACGATGAACAGTGTATTATCTTTTTTGTTCATTGTTCATTGTCCATCGTTCATTGTATTAAACAGGCTTCCTAACCCTAACCCAAAGACTATTTCCATGGTTCGAGGGTAACGAAACCGTCATGAGGGATTAAGGAGCTAACCCCATATTCCTTATATAAATATTGGAAGCAATCTGTCTCCTCCGATAACCATCTCCTCCCCTGAATTCGGGATCTGCCATATTTGTTCTTGCACTGACCGTTACTTTGACCACCCGAATGTTTGTAGGATTTGCTGTTGGGTTTCCTTGAGCATCGAAATATTCAAATTGGATATTCTCTATGTTCTCTGCCAGAGGTTGGGCACCTCCCCCTGTATTCTCATTCCTTCGAAGTACAGGTTTACCACCACTCAGACCTTTCGTATAAGTGATTGCCTGAATTTTAAATATGGGGGTATCTTCGGGATGGTGGAGTTTAAGGTTACTGCTAAGCGTCAGAACCCTTCCCTTTCTCTGTAGAATGGTACTGCTTTCAACACCCCCGACCGAAATGAATCTGTGAGCCGGTCTGTCGAACTCGTCCGTTGCGTAATTCAGGGTGATCGTATTTCCAGAAGCTGAAGAAATTAAAATAGGACTTCCATTATCTCGCCGGATTTGCTTAAATCCTCCGACGATTGTGATCGTATTCGGTCCTGGTGTAATCGCTTGAGTAAAGCCATTCACTTCACCCGCCAAATCCAGAACGTCCCCAACATTCCCAAAACCTGCCATCCTGATTTCACTCATCATTCGATTGATGGCTACCCTCACATTTTGCTGCATATCTACGACCTGTTCCTGAACCGTGTAGGTTTTTTGTTGACTAATAAATACTTGATATAAAGCAGAAATGAGAATACTACTCATGACCAGAGCGATCAATAATTCAATCAGTGTGACTCCCTTATTCGTTTTTAATTGAATATCTATATCTGAATGCTTCATTGAGACCGGATGGTTGAAAAAGTGACATTGTGAGTTATACCGTCGTTCCATGTCACGGTATAGTGGATAGTTCTGAGATCACCATCGGCAACGACGGTATAGGACTGGTTAAAGACAACACCTGAAATGGTTATGGGGTCAGGATTATAATTTCCTGTTTGTAATTCGGGAGAATCCAAAGGCAAATATTTTAAAAATTCTAACCTGTCCTGAGCCACATAGGTGGCTTGCATCAAATTATTACTGAAGATATTCCCCCGGACAGAGGTGGCTTGCAAACCCGCAATCGCAAGAATACCTATGGCCAAAATGATTAATCCGATGAGGACTTCAGTGAGAGTAAAACCATGCCTATTTCTACATTGTTGACACATCAATATTCTATCTTAAGAACTCACGTTCACTTTCCCTGTACTCGTAACTAATGTAATTGTGTATTGTCTCCCTTTGCTATTTGTCAAGTTGATTGTTGCTGCGCTGCATGTCGAATTTGTGTTAAATTGAATAAAGCCGTTAAAACTTTTCGTCACACCAGTTGGTAGAGTATTTATGGCGCCTTCCGTCGCCGCGCTATTAGGATCAGTCGACCAGTTTGTCGAACCAGAACTTTGATTTCCCCTTTCAGTCCAATATTGCCTAGCTGCATTAAAATAGACTCTGTATTCCAGGTTTGTAGAAACTGCCTTCATACTAGCCGATCGCAGTGTGGATGTAATGTCCCTTGTTGCGCTTCTCAGACGATAATTAGGCACCCATGTACCGATATTGGGAGCCAATAATACTGCTCCAATGCCAATAATCACCATGACAACTATCAACTCAATTAATGTTACTCCTTTTTTATTCATGAATCTCACCTCCATTCGCTGAAAAAAGGGTATCAGCCGAAAAGATCGTTTAAGGGACTAAGAGATTATCCGCAAACAACTTTACCCCCTTCTTTCTTTATAAAGGGGGGCGAGGGGGGATTTAAAGCGTCAACCTTGGTAAATCCCCCTAAATCCCCCTTCGCAAAGGGGGATTTTACAAAAAATAATTATTTACGGGCAAGTTCTAAATCAATTTTAGTGAATTAAAAATATTTGTCAATATCAGAACGAGGAGGAGTGGTTCTACTTAAAGCATGAATTGAATCGTTTATCTAATTTCCACATTGAAAACAAAGCGTTGAAAACTATTTCCCCCTTCTTTATCAGAGGCTTCAATCTCAATCGAATGGGTTCCCCTATCTTGACTTCGGATAGCCCATCGGATCAAACCTGTCTCTTTATCGATCTCCATTCCTTTGGGAGCAGATTTTAAGGCAAAAGAGATGGGATCGTAATCCGGGTCAATCGCTTTTACTTGATAAATATAATCGTTCCCTTCTACTGAAGTCGGAGGCGACGAGACGATGATAGGTGGACTATTCAGTATTGTGATCGGTTCTGATCTTTTAGAGGAACCCTTGCTTTCTCTGTCATCAGGCGTTACTGTGACAGCAATCAAGTCTCCCTTCTTAAATCGGCCCCGTTCTAAGACCTCTCCTCTTTCTTCGTTTAAAAACACTCCATTCTTTTCCCATCGATAGGTGTAATAAATGGAGTCTCCATCGACATCATCACTTTTTATATGGACCTTTAGAGGATCATTGAAATAAGCCATCTTTGGCTCAATCCGGATCTCTTGGATTACAGGTGGGGAATTGAGAATCTTTACTGGATCGGATAGAAATAGTTTTCCCTCCGCCTTGCCATCCGATGGAATCACCTTCACTTGGATGAGATCTCCTTTTTTAAAATTTCCACTTTTTAAAATATTTTTGTTCTTTGATGGAATCTCCTCATCATTCTTTATCCATTGGTAATGATAAATCATGGGATCTCCATCAGGGTCCTGACTACGAATGACGAGATCCAAATCACTCGCTTTATTGGGGTTTAGAGGTACAATATTGACGAAGGTAATGGAAGGTGGGGTATTGGTTCTGATTTCGGGTTTAAACTCACCTTCCTCCTGTTTTCCGCAAGAGAAATTTAAGAAAAAGGATATAAGAATAGTGGAAAAGGCTATGGCTCTAATGACCGAGCATAATCCCCTCACCCTTCCCCTCTCCCCAACGGGGAGAGGGAGGGGTGAGGGGGAAAATGTTAGAGATAAATTCTCAGACTTAGGCATGTAAGAATCTAAAATACGATTTTCCATGTCATCGGGACAACAGATCTTGTAGTCGTAAGATCGGGAACATTAACACCTCCCCCCACGCCAATATAAGCAACCGCCGTGCCACCAATGAAGGTAATGATCACCCCGGATGGGATAGCTGTCCCGATACCCAACGAACGGTCAGTTCTTCTAAGGGCAACGACTCTCTTCCCCTCAGCGTCAAAAGTGTCATTTGTAAGATCATAGTTGAAAACAGCATTTCCAGTAATATAGTCCACCGCATATAATCTTGCAGTCCCAAATCCCGCCTGACAAGGATCACCGGTTGCCGTAGGATTGAAAGTTGTGAAATAGGCTACTTTATAAAAAACAACCGGGGTTGCAAGGGACTTTTCTCCCGAATACAAATTCAATTTGATCAACCATCCATATGCTGCATCCAGGGCAGATAAGATCTCATCCTTTCTTACTTGAGTGGTACCCTCAGCTTGCAGCTCATCAATGGTAACGTCAACCAGATTGCTTTCGGTCAAAATTGGCATTGTCTCAATTGAACTCTTATCCTTCAAGGCATAAATTCGGTTGAGGACATCCACTTCATCGGGGTGCTCCCTATCTCCTGTTCCGAATGATAACATCTCATAGTTACCCTTCTCCAAGGTTATATCCGGTGGATAAAATATTTTCCTTCCCGTTGTTAAATCATTCCCTGGGTTGGACCTAAAAATTATCCTCGCTGTCCAACTGGCTGGATTGGGGTTATCAATATCGAATCTCCACATTTGGCCACCCATATCGCCGACATAGAGTCGATTAACCTTTCCATCGCCGTCTGTGTCCACTTTTGCGATATCGCTTGGAATCGAATAAGTCATCGGATAAGTCGAACCCACTGGATATTCAGAGACTGAAAAACGCTTCACCAAAGAACCATCCAGCACATCAACAACATAGACAGCCATGCCTGCTGTGTCGCTGACTATAACAGGATTGTTGTCCTGGTTTTCATCATATCCACCGCTAATAAAGGCCACCCACCTCTCTCCCACATGATCAGTAGCCGAAACATTTATACAATGGGAGGCCCCTTCTTGACAGGCAACCTTTCCGATGGTCGGGGAAGACCATGTTTGACCGAGTTGTTGATAGCCTGCGGTTGGATCTATGGGGTTCGCCAAATATAATCTTCCGTCGGGGCTGATTTCCCAAAGGAATTCTGGAGAGGTTGGAGTGGTTACATTAAGTGCATAGTATCGATTGCCACCTCTTCTCTCGCCAAATATGAGAATTGCTTTCTGGACTTCACCGTCCGAATTATATTCTATATAAGCCTTTGCAGAACCATCCACAAACACTGCATTAACATCTGCATTCAGGGCCTGAAGATTACCAAGCAGGTTTGGTGGAATGAAGGCCCAGGTCTCACTTCCATCCGAATCATCGAAGGCATGAAGCATCCCGTCGTTAGAACCAGCAAAGATGTAGGATTTTGACAGGTCCGGATGTGCCATATCTGGATAATGTATGATATAGGGCCTTGAATGGAGAAAAGATCCCAGAAGCCAATTTCGTTTTTCAGTAGTATCGCTATCTCTATCCTCATCATAGGCATCCAATCCATGAACAAAATTAACCAGCGCGTCTCTTGCTGTATCAGTCCCTACACCTAACATCGCTGCGCTGATATGTGCGATATCGAATGCATTAGAGGAGTCGTACAAAGCAATATTCGATCCCTGAAATGTGTAGATATTTCGAGCCGAGGCGCGAGTCTTCAGTTTTGCTCCCACTCCTCCCTTTTCGACATCAGAACCATCCGGCACATTTCGACATTCCGGCACATCTGTCGGCCAATGAGAGGCAGCCGTATCCTTAATTTGACCATAACTATCCAATGCCAGAACATTGTCTTTGTCGACGATTTGTCCAAGGTCAGCCCCTGACTGAACCACCCCAAATCTCTTGATATTTCCACTCCACATCAAATCATTATTGGGTTGAAATAAGGCCAGGTAGATCTTGTCTCCGGCAGTCTCCTTTTCCATTCGGCTAACAGGGACAATGGGAGCCACAAAAGAAGAGCATGTCTCCATAATTTGACCGATGACATGCTGAAAGACAGTTTTTAACTCCGCAGTATTATTAGCTGTGTAATATTCTCCCCCTCCAAGGGTGGCTGTTCTACCGAGAAGATCATGTTGCGGTGTAGTTGCAAAGCCAATCGTATAGGTTATTATATTCTGTGTCCCTGTTAAATCAGTACGTAAATCGGTATCATAAAGATATTTGGCCACATCATCCAGGTAATCAGTACCACCATAATCAGATCCAGCAGCTGGAGGAGCCGGGTAGAAGTAGTGTTTACGATTTGCCCCTCCGGGCTCAAAGCCATCGCCATCGCGGTCTCCGATCACGCTCCATAAAACGTGATGGTGTGCTTCAGCATCAGAACCTTCGGCCCCTTCGCTGTCCCCGGGTCTATATCCATCGTCTCGGGTTGGATCTCCATCTGTCATAATAATTACGTAGTTCTTCTGACAAGAAAATTCAATTGGGCTTGTATAGATTTTATCAGGGTTAAAATAGCCGTGGTGATCATTGTTCGGTGGGCTTGGGTCTACACCTCCTTTAAAATAAATTCCTGCTTCGTAGAGTGATTCAGCCAAAGGAGTGTATGAATCTGCATAAATACTCTCGATCTTGTCTTTTAAGGTGGTTCTGTGACTTGATGTTAGGCTTTTGATTTCACAATTTTCGGGGATATATCCACCATGGGCGTTTTCTTCACCCCCCCAACCATGGACTGTATGGTCATCTACGATATTGTTAAATAGCATCAATCCGACTCTCACCCCGCTTATCCCAGTGGTCTCGTCGAGTAATTCTTTAATGACATCTTTTGCAATTCGTATTTTATACTCATTTTCATCTCCTCCAGAGGCCTCATAATTTCTGCGATTCGCTGTTTGAAGCTGATAATAACTACTCTTACAATTCGAACTTGTATATCCCGTATATTGACCGGTAGTCGATAACTGATCTCTGGCAGTTAAACAAGGAACAGCAGCAATTGAGTCTGCAAACCAGACCCATCCCCTCGGCCAGGTCGTTTTGTATCTATAAACTTTGCCGTCAGCAGGGACGGCTATAGGATCATATGTTGTATTCGGGTCATACGTTCGAGTTGGAATTGTGTCGACCCTCATACTTCTTGAGGTATCAAAGATAATTAAGATATTAGGCTCAACCCCTTCCCCGCTTGCCATATAAATATCGGTATCCTTGGCGAAAGAGACCGTGGAAAAGAGAAGGCATAAAGATAGAATTAAAAAAGATAAAATTCTTTCCCGCTTCATAGTTTTATTGACCTCCCTGAGAGGTGGGAACGAGCCTCACCACCTTCTCTTGAATTGTGGTTGTAGTGGGGTTGGGATTCGCACAGGTGTCTCCCTTAGACTCTATCGAAAAATGTTCAAACTCGAAATTAGTGGCACTGATACCGTATCCCCTCGGTGCCCCTTGTTGGGCAGCATCATAGGTAATGGTGGCTGATAGGGTGGCATTGGTAGGATTAGGATTGGGATTGGCAACGTCTGTAAAAGGGTCATAGGGGCTGGGATTATTCGGACTAAAATTCTGAACATTTGCCTTCAATACTTGAATGCCGGTATCTGCTGCATAAAAGGAATCGGTCGAGCATCTTTTGTTCCCTGATATCTTAATTTCAAAAGTCGAGGTGAAGATCGAAGCAAGGCCGATCAGCGTTAAGACAATCATCATGACGAGAGCGATGACCAAAGCAGCACCGGATTGGTTTTCCAAAATGGAATTCTTTTTAATATCCATAAAAGATTCCCCTTTTCATTTCATAATAAGATTCCTAAACGAAACAGCCGAAGTTAATGTTCTTGGAGAAACCCTCATCTGAACATCTGGATTCGTCTGATCCGGTCTTGCAGTTAAAGTGAGGCTGACAGCAATTATCTTCGATGTTCCAACACCTGCTGCATTAACCCAACTATCCACGGCTCCATCTTCGTCTGTATCGATACCATAAGTGAAAGTTAGGGCATCGACATTTTCCAATAAAGTATCTGTAGTACTGTCACCAGGCGGATTCCTGTCTCTTTGTCGGACGAGGTTTCCAGCACCCAGCGAGTATGCTACTGTATGCCTTTGATACTGCGCAGCGACACTGTCATAATACTCGTAATTTACGGTGATCGAACCGTCTGTGAAAACAGAGATTGGAGTGGGAATGTCTATCCCCGCGGCCTTTGAAGCGGTGCTGTCATCATCATATCCTGTCATTCGAAGATCTCTCAGCATAATCTCCATGGCGCTTCTCACATTTTGTTGAACTTCAACAACCTGATCTTGAACGGTGTAAGCCCTGGTTTGAACGATAAAGAGGCGATAGATTGCACCAATCACAACTCCACAAATCACCAATGCAACAAGCAATTCGATGAGGGTGACACCTTTCTGTTTAAATATCCATTGGGTCCTCATCTTCTCCTTCTCTCCTTTATGGATTAGGATTTAAAATCGCAGAAATAAGACTAAACGAGTGAGCAGCCTGATCGGTCCAACTAACAGTAATAGTGACTGTTTTTATATCTCCACTTGTAACAACATTCAAAGTTCGAGTATAAGTGATTCCTGAAGGACCTGTTCTTGTACCCGCTCCACTTGTATCAACCCAATTATTGGCGATGCTTCCCCATGAAGTTACCCTCAATTGCTCAAGTTGATCCTGGGCATATGTTGCGGCCTCTGTGATGTGACCTCCAAAGGAAGTATTACGAGATGTTGTAGCCATTAAACCGGCTAAAGCTAATAAGGAGATGGATAAAATGACTATGGCTATTAAAACCTCAATTAATGAGAAACCATCTGATTTTAAGAAAAGTTTCAAATTAAACCTCCATAAAAATGGGTTTATTAAATCTTGTGCAAAACCCATACCAATAAATTTTTAAATTTGAGTGTTTGTATGGAGAGAGAAGAGGCTAAATAAAATATTTAATTATATTAATAGGTTAGAAGCTTAAGAATGTTAATCAATAAGAAATAAACCTTAGCCATCACAAACTCGAAATCCCATCTACCACCAAGTGAGTATGAAAAATATTCATATAAAAAATGGAATATTGGAATAGTGGGTTAATGGAATGGTGTAAAAGCCTTCGGAAATGTTTCTTGATATACTGTGAGCGGCATCGATGGTGTTAGAGACGATTTTCTTAAGTTCAAATGGAAAATTAGCAAATATTTTATAGGCAAGAATATAAAGGTTTACTACATCCTGCCATACACGGAGTTTTTTAAAACCTCTATTTATGTTTTTCAGATCCATGTCTCATCTCATCATCCCAATGTTCCATCATTCCACTATTCCATGAATTCCTTATTTCACAATTCCTCTTCCACAATTCCATATTCCTTAATTTTATATAACAGCGCTCTGTGACTTATTTCAAGCAATCTTGCAGCATGGGTATGATTCCCTTTCGTCTTTTTTAAGGCCTTTTTAATTAGATTCATCTCTAAAAACTTTGATGCCTTCTTAATGGAATATTCTTCTTCGGCTAAGGGTATTAATTGAATCTGATCTTGAAATTTTTGAATTTCGATGGGCAAATTTTCTAACTCGATATTCTCCCTATCTGTCAAAACGATCGCTCTTTCGATCGTATTCTCCAGTTCCCTCACATTACCATACCACTTATAATCCATCAATGCATCCAGAGCCTTGGAAGTGATGCCCACCACGGGCTTATTCATCGATTGGCTATACTTATTGATAAAATGGGGAACAAGTAAAGGAATATCTTCTTTTCTTTCTCGAAGGGGTGGAATATAGATAGGCAGAACATTTAATCGATAGAATAAATCTTCCCTAAACCGACCTTCATTCACTTCTTTGGTGAGGTCCTTGGCTGTTGCCGAAATGATTCTCACGTCAATTTGAATGGATTTTGATTCCCCCACTCTTCTTATTTCTCCATCTTGGAGTACCCGGAGGAGTTTGACCTGAAGTTGTGTAGGGAGTTCTCCAATCTCATCTAAAAAGAGTGTCCCGCCATCCGCTTCTTCGAAAAGCCCTTTTTTTGTCCGGATGGCATCGGTAAAGGCCCCTTTTACATGACCGAAAAGTTCACTTTCCAATAAATTTTCTGGAATAGCCCCACAATTGACTGGGATAAAAGGACGTTGGGACCGATCACTACTATAATGCAATGCCCTCGCAATCAACTCCTTTCCTGTACCGCTTTCCCCTGTGATGAGAATCGTCGACTTGTAGGGAGCCACTTTTTTGATCACCTCAAATATGTTCAGCATCTTTTCGTTCTTACTCACGATATTCTTAAAACTATACTCTTTTTGGACCTCTCTTCTCAAAAGTTCATTTTCCTTTCTCAATCGTTCCCTTTCCTCTGCCTTTTTAAGAGTCAGGATAATCTCGTCAGGTTTGAAAGGTTTTGAGATGTAATCATAGGCCCCAAGTTTCATTGCTTCGAAAGCGGTATCGATTGTTCCATAAGCCGACATCATGATGATGGTTGCATCAACCCCCATCTTTTGTGCTTCTTTTAAAAATTCCATGCCATCCATATGTGGCATTCGAATATCACAAAGGATTTGATCGAAGGGTGAAAGAGTGATCTTTTTCAACCCCTCCTCTCCATTTGAAGCGGTTTCCACATCATAATTCTCTTGTTTTAAAATAACGGATAACATATGCCTAAAATTTTCTTCATCGTCCACAATGAGGATACGTTTTGGAATCATCTCATTCCTCCCGATGCTTAAAATAGAAGTTTTTAGTCCAAGGGTAAAGGGGAAGATGCCAGTTTTGTCGTTAGGTTATGTCGTTGGTCTTTAAATCTTTGGCCCTTACCCCTTGACCCTAAACCAAACAGGCTTCCTAACCCTTACCCAAAAGACCACTTTCAAGAACAAATTAGGCAGCAGGGAAATAGATTTCGAAGGCTGAACCTTTTCCCACTTCGCTCTCCACCCTTATTTTACCGCCCATGGATTCGACAATTCTTAAGGAGATGGATAAACCGAGACCTGTTCCTTTATCCGGTTCTTTAGTGGTAAAAAAAGGATCAAAAATTCTTTCTAAATTTTCTTGTTCTATCCCCATACCTGTATCAGAGATCCTTATTTTAATCAATTGATCGCCTTTTGAGTATTTTGTAAAAATAGCGGAAAAAGGATCAGTTTTTCTCAATCGAGAATAATCAGATTCCATTGGGTCCCCTTTACGCCTTGGTGGATAAAGCAGCTGTAAACCATCCCCAAACAAATTTTCTACAACCAGATTGTCGGTTTGTATTCTGAGATGGCCGCCATTTGGCATCGCATCAATCGCGTTCAGAATGATATTGATGAAGACTTGAGAAAGTTGAGATTCATCCCCTTTGATCATGGGTAGATCAGGCTGGAGGTCTAATTGGGTTTCGATATTTTTAAAAATTTTTTGGTGGGAGAGTAAAGAAAGTGTATTTTCAATCACTGGGTTCACTTCGATATCTTGGATCTCAAATTTTGATGGCCTTGAAAAATCTAATAATTCTCGAACGATTCGATTGATTCGCTCGATCTCCTTTTCAATTCGTTTTAAATAATCTTTCGATTCTTCTCGATCGATCCCATTCTTTTTTAAGATACTGGTATATCCGAGAATGGCCCCCAGGGGGTTCCCGACCTCATGAGCCACTCCTGCTGCAAACCTCCCGATGGAGGCCAATTTTTCGGTACGTATCAGTTCCTCCTGAGCCTGTTTCAACTTCTTATTGGCCAGTTCAAGAGATTTTAAATAATTATCAATACTTTCTTGATTTTCTCTTAATCTTTCGATCATTCGGTTGAAAGAAGAGATCAGTTGTCCAATTTCATTCTTAGAAGTTCCCTCTATGGTTTGGCTGAAATCTCCCTCGCTGATCTTTTGTGTTAATCGGAGGAGATCTTTCAAGGGCTTGACTAAAACGCGGGAGAGTAAAAAACTTCCAAAAACGATCAGGACGATGGCATCGAGGATCAACGAGATCAAAATCATCCTTTGGGATTTTAATAGGTAGGTCATCACATCCCCGATGGGGATTTCCATTTGAATTCCACCGCCGATCTTTCCATGAATCCATAGGGGGGAATAGAGAATCAATTTTTTATAATAGGTAGATAGAAAGCCTCCAGGTTTTTCAATCTCAGTATTAATTTCACCTGACTGGATCGTTTTTTTCATAAGGTCATTGGAGTAGCTCTTATCCACCCACTCTGTCTTCTTGCTTGCAATGACCTTTAGCTCCTGATCCGTTATCACTAAATCATAAAATC
>Ga0256868_10001140_pt1 | contig 14782 bp, 14 predicted proteins | sample RVTome_13_FD_187341 | JGI IMG/M metagenome (GOLD analysis project Ga0256868, IMG submission 187341) | Soil microbial communities from uranium-contaminated site in the Upper Colorado River Basin, Wyoming, United States - RVT92D227 HiSeq ... | reverse complement strand
ATCACGGGAGAATCACGCGTGATTATCTTTGGTTCTTTTGATATCACAGCAGAACGTGATGCAACTGTGATTCGTGACGTGACGCTTCCAAGGCGCTTTGCCGTGCTTACAAGTTTTCCAATTGCTTTTTTAGTTCATCAAAGAGTTCTGGTCGCAGGTCTCTGAGAGTGGGGATGAAAGTTTCTGCAGGTCGCATGTCACTGTAATCAACTTCGCATGTGACAAAATCTTCCTCGTCATACTTCGCTTTGGCAAGCACATCTCCTGTTGGACTTACCAGTCTGCTTCCTCCCCCGAACTGCAACCCTTCTTCTACACCTGCTAGATTAACGTAAGCGAGAAAAGCCGTGTTTTCTAAAGCTCTTGCAGCCGTTAAAACCTCAAAGAAACTTTTGCGGATGGCTGGCGAGGCTGATATGGCCACAATCAATTGCGCACCCTTCAACCGCGTTAGACGGCATACTTCTGGGAAGAAGAGGTCATAGCAAATGCACAGTCCTATGTTACCCAGTGGCGTGGTGAATGCGGCGGTTTGGTCGCCGGGGCGGAAATATCTTCTCTCTTCGAATACGCTGTGAGTGGGCAAGTACCTTTTGCGGTATTTCCCGATTACTCCTTTTGGTCCTACCAAGACTGCTGTGTTGAATATGGTTGCTTTCGTTTTTCCGCTTAGCTCAGGCATGCCAAAAATGATGTGCACCCCTGTTTTCTTTGCTATGGCTTCTATTTTTTTGGTCGATGGACCAGGTATCGTTTCAGCCAGTTCGTAGATTTGGTCTTTCACCACGTAGCCTGTCAATGAAAGTTCTGGAAAAATCACGAGATCTGCAGCTTGCTCTTTTGCTTTTACAGTGCATTCTTCGATTTTCTGCAGGTTTGCTTTCTTGTTTTCGCGTTTGCTGCTTATCTGTGCAAGAGCTAACTTGATTTTTCCTTTCATAGTTTTTCCTCTGTGAATTTTTAGTAGTTGTCGTGTGGAAGCCTGAAGTCTGCTCCTACTGTTCGGTATTCAAGCTTTGCAGTTAGCGGCATTCGCCTTTTGTGTTCTGCGGAGAGCCATATGCTTTTCACTTTTTTAACCAGCGCGTTTTTAATGTTTAGCTGCTGTGCTACTTCTTCAGTGGTCATGAACCGCTCAAGCCCGTAAAGGATTAGGTCCAGCGTTTCGTATTTGACGCCGAGTTCTGTTTCAGCAAGCTGGTTAGGCCATAAAGCTGGGGTGGATGGTTTTGCCGCAAGTTCAGCTGGGATGCCCAAGTGCACCGCGAGTTTGCGAACTTGCGTTTTGTACAAGTCCATGATTGGCGATATGTCTGCAGCTACGTCTCCCCATTTCGTGAAGTAACCCATCATTGTTTCTGACTTGTCAGAGCTTCCGCAGACTATTCTGTTTAACTTGTTTGCGTAATAGTAAAGGTAAACCATTCGCGTTCTCGCTTTTATGTTACCTTTGAAGAGTTTGTCTGCCGGGTCGAATGCGGGTATGGTTTTGTAAAAGCCTTCCAAAGTAGGCGTGATGTCACAGCTTTGTGTTTTCAAACCGAATTTTTCTGCAACAAGCTTCGCGTCAGCTATGTCTTTGGGGTTGTATGTTTCTTTTTCTGGCAGTATTAACCCTAGCACTCGGTCTCCTCCAATTGCGAGGCTGGAAAGCGCGGCTGTTGTGCTGCTGTCAACTCCGCCTGATAAGCCGAGGACTATGCCGTCTGCTCCCGAGTTTTCCACATACTGTTTGATAAATCTTCTGATTCTCTTCTCTGTCTCAGACCAGTCTAATTCTAGGACAGAGGGCGCCGATTTCACTTTGGCTCACGCACCTTTAATGTTCTATGGTTGTAGGCAACTATTTAAGGACGCGCATAAATACTAATTGAACATTAACCTATGTTACCGAAGGCTGTTGTGAATGGGGCGAAGAAGGAGAAAAGTTGTTCACATCCCCAAGAAGCGTTTGCCCAAGTTCTTCTCTTGCCCTAAATGTGGTAAAGAAACAGTCCGAGTTGAGATTCTTAGAGACGAAGGTCGCGCCATCGTGGGTTGTAGCAGCTGCGGCGTTCAGGAAGAATTCCCAGTTAAGTCTGCACAAGGCGAAGTTGACGTTTACTGCATGTTTACCGACAAAGTTTATGGTTCTTCAAGAAGGTCTTCTGTAACTAACGCCAAAGATGCTTAGTCAGGAGCGCTACGCATGCTTGGACGTGTTGAGAAATACTTGCTCGAAAGAATCAAAGCGCAAGGATCAATCCACATAACTCTTGTAGACCCTGAAAAAGTAACGCCTCCTCAAGCCGCAAGAATCGCTGAAAACTCTAAAGTCAGCGGAACTTCCGCCATAATGATTGGCGGCTCAACTTTTGTTTCCCAAGCTCACCTTGACGCTGTTGTTAAAGCAATTAGGCGCGACGTGAGAATTCCAACGATTCTTTTCCCCAACAATGTAACAGGAATCAGCCGCTACGCAAACGCCATATGGTTCATGTCCCTTCTGAACTCTGTAGACCCTTACTTCCTCATAGGAGCCCAGATTTTGGGCGCTCCTCTAGTGAAAAAGTACGGTTTAGAACCGATTTCTATGGGTTACGTTATCGTAGGCGAAGGCGGCACCGCGGGCATCGTGGGCAGAGCCCTTCCCGTACCATACAACAAACCAGAACTAGCGGCTGCTCACGCTCTTGCAGGGCAATACCTTGGTATGCGTTTCATATACCTTGAAGGCGGTTCTGGTGCGAAGCACCCTGTGCCTCCCGAAATGATCCGCACGGTCAAAAACTACATTGATATCCCGCTCATAGTGGGCGGAGGCATAAAAACTAAAGAGCAAGCATTAGCTGCGGTTTCAGCAGGCGCAGACGTTATCGTCACAGGTAACGTCATCGAAGGCACCGATGCAAAACAGAAAGTTTCTGAAATAATCGGCGGCATCAAAGGGACAAAGCCGTAACCCGTGACTTTTTGAGTTGAATCCGCTGAAGTGCGCTTTTCACCGCGGAGTTTTTTCGCTTTTTATGATAGAAAGCCAAAATAAACGCGCCGTGCACATCTGGTGCGAGGACGCGCTGCTTGAACTACAAAATGAGCGAAAGCTACCAGCACTACATAGCAACATTGGAGAACCAACTCAAACAATTATACTTCATAAGCGAGACCGCTAGGACAAAGGGAATTGACCCGTCGCTGAAGACCGAATGCATCATTGCAAAGGACATAGCTGACTTAGTGGAAGGTCTCGTGGGACCAAAAGAGGTAGCAGTCAGCATCAGGGAATTAAGCTCAAAACTACAAAGGGAAGAAATAGCCTTTAAAATTGCCGAAGAAATTGTCTACGGCAAGTTTGGGCACATGGAACCCGAAGCAGCAGCAGAACAAGCCATCCGCACTGCTCTGGCAATATTCACAGAAGGTCTTACCGCGGCTCCAATACAGGGAGTAGCGCACGTGAAAATCAAAAGCAACTTCGACCGCACGCGGTACCTCGCCATCTACTTTGCGGGACCAATACGGTCTGCTGGGGGAACAGACCAAGCACTAACGCTTGTTGTAGGCGATTTTGTGCGCCGCTTGCTCGGGCTTGAACGCTATAAGCCTACAGCTGAAGAAATATCCCGTTTTCTCGAAGAGCTACGGTTGTATGAGCGTTCAGTAGGGCGCTTCCAATATCACATTCCAGATGAAGAGTTAAAAAAGGCACTTGAGTGGCTCCCTGTTGAGGTCACAGGCACAGAATCTGACCCAGTAGAAGTTTCTTCATTTAGAAATCTTCAAAGAGTGGAGACTAACCGCGTAAGAGGCGGTGCCCTAAGAGTTGTAAACGACGGCATTGTAGGGCGTGCTCCCAAAGTTTTAACGATTATTGAAAAGCTTGGGTTTCAAGGTTGGGACTGGCTTAGAGAGTTCCGCAAAAAATCGGAGGATAAGACGCAAAAATCAGCTGGATTCATGGATGACGTGATTGCTGGGCGCCCCATTTTTTCCTTTCCTTCCAGAAGAGGCGGTTTCAGACTGAGGTATGGTAGATCACGAAACACGGGGCTTTCAGCGGTGGGAATTCACCCCGCGACCATGCTTGTGGTGGAACGTTTTCTTGCGGCTGGCACGCAAATGCGTTTGGAACTTCCTGGGAAGGGCTGCGTTACAGTGCCTGTGGATACCATTGAGCCGCCTGTTGTTTTGTTGAAGGATGGCTCAGTTGTCCGCGTTTCCCTTGAAAACTTTGGAGGCGTAAGAGGTAAAATTGAGAAGATTTTGTTTTTAGGCGACATTCTGATTAGTTTCGGCGATTTTCTCTACACCAGTAAGACGCTTTCGCCGTCAGGCTACGTTGAAGAATGGTGGATTAAAGACTTAAAGAAAGCTCTCGCAAAGTTTGGCGGCGACTTAGGGAAGGCTGCGGAAACCGCCACGCTTCCAGAGGGAAGGTTGCAAGTGTTCTTGACGGATCCGTTCAGCAACAAGCCTTCGGCTAAAGAAGCCATGCTGCTGTCTTTGCGCTTTACTGTGCCCTTGCATCCGCAGTTCACGTTTTTCTGGTCAAACCTATCGTCGGTTCAAGAGGTTGAGCTGTTGCAAAAATGGCTGTCAGGTTCCGAAGTGCTGGTTGAGGACGGTGCTGCCCGTAAGATTGTTGGAGCGTTTGATCCGAACGTGACTCAGGCTTTGAGAAAAATCTTTGCTCCACATACACTTCTGGACGGCAAAATTGTTCTCGAAGGCGAGGATGCATGCGCCTTTGCTTTCTCTCTCGGTTACGGCAACAGTGCTTGTCAAGTGGCGGAAGCCACTTTAGCGGATTCCGTGTTGAAGGCGGTTAGTTTGCTTTCTGGCGTGGAGGTTAAGGATAAGGCGCCTACGTTTGTTGGTGCACGGATGGGGCGTCCTGAAAAGGCAAAGAGGCGAGAGATGAAACCTCTGGTTCACGTGCTTTTTCCCGTTAGTTTAGCTGGTGGCTCTCACAGAGACCTTTTGGAGGCGGCGAAAAAGGGTCCTGTGTTCGTTGAGGTTGTTAAGCGTAAGTGTCCTACTTGCAAGACTTTCAGTTTCAAGGTGAAGTGCAACGTGTGCGGCTGCGAGACTGTTGTTGAAAAGAGTTGCCCGCGTTGTGGCAAGCCGCTGAAAGAAGGCGCGTGCTCCACGTGTAAAGCTGATGCTGTGCCATATCAGCGGCAAGCTGTTAACTTTAAGGAACTGGTTGGGGATGCGTGCCATGTGCTTGGCGTGTCTGTTCCCAAAATTTTGAAAGGCGTTAAGGGTTTAACGAATGAGGATAAGACTCCTGAAATTGTTGAGAAAGGTGTTTTGCGGGCGAAGCATGATTTGTCGGTTTACAAGGACGGCACAATCCGCTTTGACGCCACTAACGCGCCTTTGACGCATTTTAAGCCTGCCGAAGTCGGGGTTGCGGTTGATAAGCTTAGGCAACTCGGCTACTCTTGTGACATATTTGGCGCCGTTTTAACTAATCCTGACCAGATTTGTGAACTCAACATCCAAGACGTTGTTATACCGAGAAAAGCAGCTGAATACTTTATGCAAGTCGCAGCCTTCATAGATGACCTGCTGACCCGGGTTTACCATCTTCCAAGTTATTACAATGTTAAAAGCGCCGACGAGCTAGTTGGGCACTTGATTATGGGGTTAGCTCCTCACACCTGCGTTAGCATCTTAGGTCGCATTGTAGGTTTCACGGAGCTTAGCGTTTGCTACGCCCATCCCATTTGGCACTCAGCCAAGCGGCGGGACTGCGACGGCGATGAGGACACTGTTATGCTGGCGTTAGATACGTTGCTGAACTTTTCGCGCAAGTACCTGCCAGCGCAGATAGGCGGAATCATGGACACACCTTTGTTGTTGATTCCGTTTGTGAACACGAAGGAAGTACAGAGGCAGGCGCATGATTTTGACGTTGACGGAGATTACCCCCTTGAATTTTACGGAAAAACTTTAGAGAGAGCTGAAGCTAAACAGGTTAGCTCTATAATGGACCTTGTTGGCAGTAGGCTTGGAACTGAAGCGCAGTTTGAAGGTTTCAAATTTACGACGCCTGTTTCTAACATAAACCTTGGCAACTCTGAGAGTTCCTATAAACAGTTAAAAACAATGATTGAAAAATTGAACTTGCAGTTGGAGTTAGGTGCAAGAATCGACGCTGTGGATGTGCGGTACGTTGCACTGAAAGTGTTGACAACGCATTTCATTCGAGACATTGCTGGTAACTTGCGCGCTTTCTCAACTCAAGCCTTCAGGTGCAAATCATGCAATAAGCGTTTTCGCCGTTTGCCTCTCCGCGGTAAATGCCTCTACTGTGGTGGACCTTTGACTCTGACGGTTTACCGAGGCGGCATTGAAAAGTATTTGGAGGCAGCGCAGCAATTGGTTGACAAATATGGCTTGCCCAAGTATTACACTCAGCGACTCACCTTGATAAAAGAGGAAATCGCCTCGATGTTTGACAACAAGAAACCAAAGCAAATAAGCCTCACAGACTTCGCGTAGCCTAAAGCTTTTCAACGCAAACTGCTCATTTATTCTTGGTGAAGTGTTATCAAAGGAACTTATCACCCGAATGCTTACTTGCAGCGTATAAGAAACGTAAAAAACGGGCTCAAAGCCAGAACCAGCATACTGAACGCTCTAGATACGCAGGTTTCCAGCGCAAGCACGATAGCAAAGGAAAAAGATCTGTCATATGCCGTGGTGATTCACCATTTGCGGCTTCTGGAAGCTGAGGTCGTCGTCAGCCGAAAAGGAAGCCGACCCTATTCTTGGGTGTTGACAGGCTTGGGGCAGAAACGCCTAGTAAGCTAGAACGTGCATTGGCATGGTGCCTTTTGGCATTTTGGGCACTTGCCATTGTACTTGTTAACGGCTGCTCTTTCAAGGTCGATTCCCGTGATATTCGCCAGAGACGCAAGCCACGCTATGACGTCCGCGAACTCCTTTCCGGCAGCTTCCATATCCTCTTCTTCAAGGGCTTCTCCTAACTCTCCAACTTCGTCCACAAGCCACTCGTACGTTCCCTTTACCCCGCGTTCCGAATCCCTGTGGAAGTATAATCGTTTCATCATCTCCTGAAACTCCATTATGTGCATAGTGTTCACCGCTTTTAGATGTGTCCTTTAGAGTTTCTCCAGAGTTAAAGCTTTAGGCAAGCGTAAAACAATGCGCAAGATTAATAATGCAGGAAAAATTATAGAACTACAGCAGTTCAGTAGTATATAGGGATAAAGCTATGAGTAAGAAAAAGAAAGATAGCTCTCCGATGCCCGCGGCAAGCGCGGGGTTGCTGAGGTTCTTCGAGGAAGAGACCGAAGGCATCAAAATTAGGCCAGAACTTCTCGTGGTGTTCGCGGTAGCGGTGATAGTTGTCTCTGTTTTAGCCAGAGTGTTCTTCCCTGCTGCTTAATCCTTCTTTAGCCGCTTTTCAGTGCCGTGGCGGATGCAAAACTTCTATTCTCTGCACTGAATCCAGATGAAGGAATAACTCGCTTCTTTCTTCTCTACTTGCAACTTGAGGTATGGGCTGAGCGATTGTTGCCCTCAAAACAACAGCTTCGGCGTCTGAAAGCCATATTCCAGAAGGTTCATGGGTCACAGCTACTAAGGTGCCTTCAAAACCGTAGGCTGGGTCTAGAATTACCCTGATCTTCTTGCCCAGATTCCTCTCGAGCATATGGAATATAGAGAGGGGCATTTCTTGCTCTGGCATAGGCTTCGCAAAACTATTATAATACGCACTCTACAGATAAAACAATTGCTACCGTATACTGCATCGAGCCCACGATGCACTCACCTGCGAAGCCATTCATGGTAACTTGCCTTTTAACTGTTTCATGTCAACATTGCAGTTCATTATATTTGGATTTATCTCGGAAACCGTCTTAAGTGTCGAAAATTTTCCCCGTTAACTTGGCTAGACTTTAATAAGCAATGCTTTATCTCATAAAGAACCCGATTTGAGATGGTGAATGTGGCGACTGAAAACTCCATGAATCACTCCATAAACAAGGCAGCGAAACATTACGCATCATTGTTTTTCCTGCCCACATTCAAAAAAGCCCTCTTAATCGTGGCTGTACTCTGTATAGGCATAGTGGGGCTTTCCACCTTTGCCCTTTTTCCATCGTTTGATGGATTGGTTAACAGCCTATTTTTCGGCATTTTCCTATTCGCCGTGACCATACTCTCTGATTATGTTACCAGCAAAATAGTTCTACATGACCCCATTTACGTTCTGCGGCGCACAGTAGCACTTTCCCTTTTCGGGTGGGTTTTCTGTTTGCCCTTTATTATCCTCGGTGTTATCTTCGGAGCCGCATTCAATTTTTGGTGGTGGATTAAACTTTGCCTCTTAGGATTCGCAGCGGTGCTGACGCTACGGTTTGTTGTTTTCCTCGCCACCTCCTCAGTAAGCATCTCGCGGCGCCTGTTGGCTTCTCTGCTTCAGCCCTTTTTATGCATAGTTGTGTTCCTAGCTTTTTGGATACGACTCGCCAGTGTCAGCCCTCTTCCGTTTCTGCCTTTTCTGCTTATCTCGCCCATAGCATGCTGCGCTGCAGCTTACTTGTTCACTCATACACTAGACAGGCTAGGGCAGCGAATGTACGGAGTGCCCGCGATGCCCATTTTCAGAGCGTTCATGCTCAACTGGGTAGTTGCTCTCAACGCGCCCTTAGAAGAGCTTCTGGAAAAGCTAGGCGAAGACGAAGATGTGGAAGTTTCCTTTTTGAAATTTGATTCCTCTAAGCCTAAAGCAGCAATTATCGTTCCTCTTGTCCACCCTGGGCCCTTCAAAAACATTGGTAGCAGCCTTCTGCCGTCTATGCTGAAACGTGAATTTGAAAAAAAATTCAGATGCGACGCCTGTGTTCCCTTGGGCATTCTCGGTCACGAACTTGACTTAGCCTCGCAAGTGCAAAACCACCGAATAATCGATAATGTGCTCGAATCAGCAGAATTTGAAGCGTCGGCTGCTAAAGCGACGCCTTTCGTTAAAGCCACGGACGGCGCAGTCACTGCGGGTTGCCAAGTTTTTGGAAAAACTGCCTTCCTCTCGTTCACGCTTGCTCCCAAGACCACTGAAGACCTGCCGCAGGAGTTAGGCCGCATCGTTCGTGAAGAAGCAGAGAAATGTGGGCTTGACTGCGCTGTCGTCGTCAACGCCCACAACAGCATCGATGGCACAGAAACTATGGAGGAATCATTAGACGCGTTGCGCGCTGTAGCTTCCGACTGCCTTAAAAAGGCTGTTTCTTCGCCTTCTAAGCCTTTCGAGGTTGGAGCCGCCACTGTCTTTCCTAAGGAGTTCAGTCTCCAAGACGGCATGGGTTCGGGCGGAATCACCGCGGTTGTGGTTAAAGTTGGTGAACAGAAATCCGTTTACGTGGTCATCGACGGAAACAACATGATTTCTGGGTTGCGCGAAAAAATCCTTTCAGCTTTAGCTTCCAGCGGGTTCGATGAAAGCGAAGTTTTTACAACTGACACGCACGCGGTCAGCGCGGTAGTGTTGGGACGTCGTGGTTACCATCCTGTGGGCGAAGTTATGAACCATGAACTGCTGATTGGTTACATCACAGAAGCTGCAAGAGCAGCCGTAGCCAAATTGGAAACCTGCAAGGCTGGATGCAAACGCTTAGTCATTCCTAAGGTTAGAGTCATCGGGCAGGCTCGTTTGGAATCATTGTCCCTGCTTGTTGATACGGCGCTTAAGAAAGCTAAGGAAATAGTTGGCCCGATTTTTGCTTTTGAGGGGCTGTTTCTGGTTTTGCTTCTGTCGCTTTTGTAAACTTTAGTTCCTTTTAGCTGTTTTCCGAGGTTTCCTTTTCAGTTCTGTGCCGCAAACTGTGCAGCTTGTGGCGCCGTAGTCGGCAGCGTATTCTCTGTGGCATGCTGGGCAGTATCTGACCCATTCTAGGAGGCGGCGGATGCCAAAAGTTGCGAGAGCCGTAAATTCTATTCCCATTTTTGTGGCAACATTCTGTATTGAGTAGTCATCCGAGACGATTTGGGGACCGTAGCCTGCTGCTTTGAGTTCTAAGGCTAAAGCTAAGAGTTGCATGTCGGTTTCTGACAGGAAAAACGAGTCGCCAACCGTGATTGCTGACGTTTTCGCTTTGTTCAAGAATTCTTCGGAAGGCGTTTTAACTTTTAGTTTTCCGTTTTCTACTGCGGTTTTGAACCGCACCGAAATCATGGATTTTGTCTTTATTTCCTCTTGCACTTTGGGCACGGTGAATTGGTTTTCGCTGACGGCGAAAGGGTCAAATCCCGCTAAAAAGGCAGATGTGTCTAAGACCATTACGCGCTTGGTTGAAGTGTTTTTTTGGATTTTTCATCCCATTCCTTTGAACAGCACTCGGCTTCGCAGTCGATGGTAGAATTCGTCTTTAAACCTGATGAACGAGGTTACGTTCTTGGAGCGTGTGACCGTTAAGGTGGGGTTTTTTGATGTTACAAGTTGACGGTAGTTTCCGTCAACTAGAACAAGCATGTCTTTCGGTCCAGTGGCTTGGATTGTGACTTTGGAGTCTGCTGGGAAAACAAGCGAGTGGAACACTGTTAAGGAACAGATGGGTGTCAGCACGAACGCGTCCACTTCTGGGTCTAAAACTGGTCCTCCTGCTGAGAGCGAATAGCCAGTGGAGCCTGTTTGCGTTGATAGTATCAAACCGTCTGCTTGGCACTTCAGAATAGGCTTCTCGTCTTTGAATATTTGCGTGTAAAGTATCTTTGATGGTTCTCCAGCAGAGACGACAATGTCGTTTAACGCGTCTGGTATCGTGCAGCCATCCGTAGCCGCCGCGAGCTTGGCGCATTTTTCAATCTTGAACTCGCCTTTCAAGCATTTTTCCACTGCGGCGCGCGCTTCTTTCGGTTCCACTTCCGTGAGGAAACCGCGCACTCCCATGTTGATGGCTAATATTGGCGGTTCAGGCTTAGGCAACGTGATGCTGGTTCTCAGGATGGTGCCGTCTCCGCCGATGGTTATTACGAAATCCGTCTTCATTTTCGTGAGAGGAACCATTTTTTCTTTGGTGTTCACTCTTCCAGCCAGAGAATCTTCTACGTAAACCTGCACGTTTTTGCTTTTCAGGTACTCTGCTAATTCCTCAGCGAGTTGCAATGCTTGTTTCTTGTCGTAGCGGGCGACTAATCCGACGCTTTTGAACACTGGTTCCACCATTAAAGTAAATACCGCTACCTTAATCTATATATGGATGTTGTTCAGAAATGCTTCTAATGTCTAGGCATTTGGTGAGAGTATGACTAAACCAATGAGTGTTGGAGAATTACGTGTTGGAGGCTACATGCTGATTGATGGCGAACCATGCCGCATAATGGACGTAACCAAATCCAAACCGGGAAAACACGGTTCCGCTAAAGCCAGAATAGTCGCTATAGGCGTATTTGACGGTCAAAAACGGCAGTTCGTAAAACCAGTTGACAGCAACGCAGAAGTCCCCATAATCGATAAGAGAGTAGGTCAAGTGTTCGCTGTTAACCCTAGTGGCGTTCAAATCATGGACTTGGAGACGTTTGAGTATTTGGATGCGCCGTTTCCAGACGAGGAAGAGTTAAAAGCCAAGCTTGTTGCGGGCGCTGAAATCGAGTATTGGAAGATAATGGGCAGAATCAAACTGGCGAGGGCAAAGTAACCCTGAAAACGCGACTGCATACAAAACTAATATACCCAAAATACTAACAGCATTTTGGGTGCCGAACGCTTGGTTGAAAGCAGAAAACCTTCGCGAGAATTATCTATAGGCGAAATCTTCACACGCACATTCACGTTATACCGGGAAAATTTCGCTCAATTTCTACTTCCTTTCCTTATCGCTGGCGCCATTGAAGGCGCGATCTTAGTTACGCTTAGGTCCCTAATTACGGTGCCCGCAACCTTACCGCTAACAGCAACGCCGCAGGAGTTGTTAAACTGGCTGCCAGGTTATCTCGCGGCAATTCTAACAATTGCGTTTTTTACAGGAATCACAGGATGGATAATCGGGAGCATAGCTCAAGGAATCGCCATAAAGTTTACCTCAGACACGCTTGAAAATGGAACAGCAAACCTCATAGCAAGCTTCACTTTCACCCTGCCACGCTTGCTGTCACTTTTGGCCGTAAGCATCATCACAGGCATTCTCATCCTTTTAGGGCTAATCGCGTTAGTGCTTCCGGGCATAATTTTGGCTATGATGTTCTCTCTCGTGGTTCCAGTAATAATGATTGAAAACAGAGGTGCACTTGAGAGTCTCTCCAGGAGTCGCTTGCTGGTCGACCGCCGATGGCTAAAAACATTTGGGCTGTTCTTACTGTTCGGAATAATAATCGGTATAGCGAGCGCAATACTATCTGTTCTCGTTGGCTCTCTTGGTTTGGTCGGATCAGTGGCAAGTACTATTCTGTTAGCTTTTGCACAACCCCTTCTGCCGATAGGATTAACCTTGTATTACTATTCAATGATTGCGAGGGCAAACCCCGCCTTGGCTTCGCAGTCGGCACAAACGATTCAATAATGGCTAAATGCGTTCGGCGTGTTTCATATTGGGCTCCACCAGCTCCAACCAGACTTTTTGAAGCTGACATAAAGAATAAGGAGGATTATTCCCCAGCTTAACGCGATGCCTCCTATTTTGAGTATGTCATTTGCTATGAAAGTGTAGCTTGCCCATGCGCTTACGCTCCACGAGCCCACAAGCAGCAAGGCAAACACGGCGATGTGTATGGCGCGTTCAGCGGTCAATTCTAACCACTATCCTTTTCATCTGTTAAGCCTTGTTTGTGATAAAAAGATTTTCGTCAAAGTTTATCTCCGCGTTTGCGTAAGTGTATCTCTCGGAGCCAATGATGCATGAAGAGCCGTCTGAATTGTGACGAATTCTATAATGATGGGGCTGAGGCTTCACAATGCTATTCTGCTGAACTTTAACCCTTGGTTCTTCAAAACTTGAAGTGCAAAGACGTCATAGGCGTCCTGAATTTCTCTGCAATATATATTTAAAGGCGCTTAGGATGTTTAAAGACTGGAGACGCACATGGCTTTAGAACGCTTGGGTTCCTCGCTTACCAGCGCCTTAAAGAAGCTTTTCAGAGCCTCAGTAATAGACGAGGCTACGGTTAAAGAGCTCGTGCGCGACATCCAACGAGCGCTGCTCCAAGCCGACGTAAACGTCCAACTGGTTCTCGACATATCCAAGCGAATGGAAGAAAGAGCATTAAAAGAGAAAGTTCCACCCGGCATCTCCAGACGCGAGCACGTAATAAAAGTCGTCTACGAAGAATTAACCCGCTTCGTGGGCGAAAAACCAGTTCCCATCAAAATTGAGCCGGGCAAAAAGCAAATCCTCATGCTCGTCGGCATCCAAGGCTCAGGAAAAACCACGGTAGCAGCCAAACTCGGCCGGTACTTCCAAAAGAAGGGGCTCAAACCTGCCCTGATTTGCGCGGACACCTACCGCCCTGGTGCGTACGCGCAGCTCCAACAATTAGCCGCTCGAATAAACCTTCCAATTTATGGTGACCCAAAAGCCAAAGACGCAGTTAAAGTAGTCTCCGAAGGGCTAAAACAGTTCAGCGACAAAGACTTGATAATCGTTGACACTTCTGGGCGCCACAAAGAAGAGAAAGATCTCATCAAAGAAATGAAAGATCTTGAGAAGAAAATCAAACCAGACGAAGTCATACTGGTGATCGACGGCACAATCGGGCAGCAAGCCCTGCTTCAAGCCAAAGCCTTCCATGAAGCCACGCCAATCGGCGCAATTCTAGTCACAAAGCTTGATGGCTCAGCCAGAGGCGGCGGAGCATTATCCGCGGTTGCAGCCACAGGAGCGCCCATAAAATTCATAGGCACAGGCGAAAAAACCGAAGACATCGAACCCTTCATCCCTTCGCGCTTTGTCGGGCGCCTCTTAGGCATGGGCGATTTGGAAACGCTCCTTGAAAAGGTCCGAGAAGCCGAAATAAAAGTCCCTGAGAAAAAAGCCAAAGCCATTCTCAGCGGAAAATTCACCCTGACAGACATGTACGAGCAGTTTGAAGCCTTCAAAAGTATGGGTCCCTTCAGGAAAGTCCTCAAAATGCTTCCAGGAATGTCCTACGATTTGCCTGAGGATAAGCTGAACATGGCTGAGGCTAACTTAGAAAAGTGGCGCGTGATTATCCAGTCTATGCGGGTTGAGGAGAAGGAGAACCCTAAAGTTTTCAGCTCCTCGCGGATTAGGCGTGTTGCGCGGGGTTCTGGAACCGCCGAGAAAGACGTTAAAGACCTGCTAAAGCAGTATGTGATGATGCGCAAGATGCTGAAGATGTTCAAGCGGAAGAAGCGGTTGCCTTTCATGGGCAAAGGGATGCCAACAGACTTCAAGTAGGCTTTCACCAATGGACGTTTTAGAAAAAGCCTTGCAGATGCTTGAAGCACACGCTTTGTGCGACCACTGTCTTGGACGGCAGTTCGCGTTGCTTGGCTATGCTATAGACAATGGTGACCGCGGCAAAGCCGTAAAGCTTAGTTTGACGATGCAGGCCAGCGCTATAGCCCAGTCCAAAGACCTTGAGGGCTTGAAGAACCTTAAAGTTCTAGCCGTTAACGGTTTTTCCCGTGAGGCTGCAGAGACCCTTCGGCACTTGAAAAAGCGTGTTCCCAAGCCGGCTCAGCAGTGTTTTCTGTGTGAAGGCCAGTTTCAGCTTGTTGACGGTTTGGTTTGCAAGGCGTTGGCGGAAATCGCCAGTTACGAGTACACTACTTTTCTTGTGGGTGTGGAGTTGCCCGTTGCGGTGGAGGAGC
>Ga0256868_10001139_pt1 | contig 14785 bp, 11 predicted proteins | sample RVTome_13_FD_187341 | JGI IMG/M metagenome (GOLD analysis project Ga0256868, IMG submission 187341) | Soil microbial communities from uranium-contaminated site in the Upper Colorado River Basin, Wyoming, United States - RVT92D227 HiSeq ... | reverse complement strand
TTCGGGGAATCTCTTTTTCCAGTGGTCCTGAGGCGGTTTCTCATCTGCCCTCCTCAGGCCTCTCCTTACGTTAATCGCCCTGATCAGATTTCGGTTCCTGTTATATATCTGCGTTAGACCAGCCTCATCCATATCGATACCGGTCGCTGCCGAGATGAACTTCGGGTAATTGTGCATATGATAGGGGGGCTTCAAGGGGAATGACGACAAACCGGCACATACACCGAGGGCGTCATCTATGTAATGCATCTTCTCCTGCCAGTCTACAATGTCAACGGACATGTCAACAGTCGGGTAATATGGATTTGACCGTTCCCCCCGTAGTTCCCAGTCAAGGACCATCTGCTTGAACTTTTCATCAGGAACCTGGATCCAATCCCTTACAAATTCCTCTCTCTCCTCCACTGTCGTGAAAGGCGCCTGGGGAAATTGTCCCTCGATCTGGGTGATGTTTACCTTCTCACCTGTGGCATACATCAGGAAATACACCGGGTTCAGCATCCCTAGCTTGAGGGGCAGCTGCTCATGTTTCTTGATGTTATTATGGGCATATTCCTCCGCGCCCTTACCGATCTTCTGGGCTGCCCAATATGTGCCATCGGCCAGGATATCTCCTATACCTTCACGCCGAACGATCCGGTCAAGCAGCCAGTAGAATCTGCCCTCGTTATCGGATGGGCATCCTTCAAAGTCCGCGTCGGTCAATATGCCGGCCTCTTTAAGCTCAAAGGCGAAGGCCATTATTTGAGGAGTTGAGAATCCGTCCACTCCATACTCCGTTGCCCGTTGGGCGATCCTGAAACCAAAATCTATGTCATCTACAAAGGCTGCCATGGTATAGGTAAGCTTAGAGAAGCATTTCATCATATAGGTCGAGAGCCCCGGGACGGATATTATTGCACCGCATTTTATGGGACAGTTATAACAGCTAATCAACCGTGTCCGCATGCTTTCCTGGACCTCTTTCCATCTTGCCTCGATTTCCTTGTTCCAGAACTCTCTTCTCCGTACGCGGGCATTCCCCCACATGAAATTTTCCGTATGCCACTTCTCGTCAACATGCAGCATCTCTTGAGTAGCTCCAAGTCCCTGTAAGATGGTCATTACATTAGGAATTGGATTCTCGTTTCTGAATTTTATGTATTTCAGAACTTCGTTGCATAGCTCTAAAAATTCAGCCGGCCTGGCTATATTTATATCCTTTGTTCCTCGAACAGCGATTGCCTTTATCCCTTTGTCTCCCATAACGGCGCCTAATCCGAGTCTGCTGGCGCTGGATCTTCCCTGCTCGATGGAGGCCGTATATACCCTGTTTTCACCGGCCAGGCCTATGGCAGCGACCTGGGCATTTGGCTGATTCAACTCCTTTCGAATGATTTCCTGGGTCTCAACGGCTCCTTTACCATGGAGATGACCGGCATCGCGTATCTCAACCTTGTCATTGTTTATCCATATATAGACCAGATTTGGCGACCTACCTTGAAAGATCAACTTGTCATAACCGGCATACTTCAATTCCGGCGCCCAGAATCCCCCCATCATTGAATATCCCATTAACAAGGTCTGAGGAGAATAGGAAGTAATAATGGTACGATTGGCACCAATAGCAGGCGTACCGACTAAAAGACCGGAGCTGAACATCAGCGGGATCTCAGGAGAAAAGGGGTCAGTCTCAGGGGAAACCCTGTCCCATAATATCTTGGCGTTAGTACCCAGACCCCCCAGATGGAGTTCGGTTAATCTTGGGTCAGTTTCTACCCTCTCGACGTTTCCTCGTGATAGATCAATTTCCAGGTTAAATCCTGTCTCTGAATATCTCATTTTATTCCCCTTCTAAATCACCTGAATCCGAGGCATGCCTTTTGATTAATCACGGGTGACATATTCACTACACTCAAAAAGGCCCTCACATGTCGAATTACTGACGAAATTGCCTGCAAAGGCTTATACCAAGACTTCAAGGGCTAGTCAGTCTTGAATACTGAATTTAAAATTATTCGAGACTTGAATAATATCGATTTGCTGTCATTTCGACCGTAGGGAGAAATCTTATTAATTCAAATTTGTTTAGATTTCTCGTTGCTGATCCTCCTCGAAATGACAAATTCAAAGATCTATACTACTGATGAAAAAAATAGTTGTCCGGCAGAATTTGATTACAATATAGCTACATAATAACTAAGTGTCAAGAAAAAGATATGTCGATGTGAGTATATGATTATATACTAGAGGATCTGACCCGCTTCTCTCCGCATGGTACGATAAAGCCTGATTTCTTATCCAAACATATCAGGGTCATGTTAAGTTTTAATCCCAGTTCCACGGCCATTGAGGTAGGATTCGCTATGCTTATCAGGATCGGAATTGCGGCACGCGCGGCCTTCTGTATTAGCTCAAGGCTTATCCTCGACGAGATTACTGCCAGATATACATCGGATATCCTGTTTCCCAGGAATAGAGATCCGATTGACTTGTCCATTGCGTTATGACGTCCAACATCTTCTGCCTTGACAATGATATTAAGTCTGGCATCAAAGAGCATGACAGCATGTGTGCCCCGTGTTCGGGTGTAATATTCCTGATGCTGGAAAAATTTTTCAACACACTCAAGGACCTGTTGATATGTTATCTCCGATTCCTCATTAAATGATTTAAGATTATTGGTTAAATCCTCTATCATCTCCCTTCCACATCTACCGCAACTGGCCTTGCTGAATGAGCCATGTCTCTCAAGCAATTCGGAAACCATTTTCTTTCTCTTGTCAGTTAATCTTACTGTTATGCTGTTTTCATCAATATCGCTGCGGAAAGTTATCGAGACTATATCCTTCGGGGATTCAACCAGTCCTTCTGAAAGACAGAAACCAGCTGCGTGTGCGATTTCATCACCCGGAGTCCGCATAACGACAGAATATGGCCTATCTTCCACTATTATATGCAAGGGTTCTTCTATTATAAAATCCTGCGCATACCTGTTTATAGAATTTTCTTTATAGCGGACCAGATGATATGTTTGATAGATTTTTCTATTAATATCCATAGATCTTATTTGGATTCCTCAACCTTGACTATTATGCGTATTCCACTGAATTCGGCCACCCGTTCCACCGAAAAGCGGCCACTTGTTCCACAGGAATTCGGCCTGGCATTCCACAGTAAAACGGCCACCCAGGCGACCTGTCGGAGCGAAGCGACGGGGATTAATTAATGATAAAGACTATTTTGCCTAATTAGTCAATCTTGAATTTTTCTTTCTCATGGAATCTCCTTTCAATTTGATTTTGTAAGCGTTATGTACGAGCCTGTCCATTATGGCATCTGCTAAAGTTGGATCACCGATAAGGTCATGCCATTTCTCAATGGGGAACTGGCTGGTGAAGATAGTTGAACGAATGCCATGTCGGTCATCCAATATCTCCAAGAGGTCGCGGGCCTGATCCTGATTCAGTTTGGCTATGCCGAAATCGTCAAAGAGCAAGAGATCGGTTTTGGCAAATGAAGAAAGCAATTTAGAATAACGGCCGTCCCCTTTGGCAATAACAAGATCCTGGAACAATCTATTCAGACGCAGGTATTGTGTAGAATATCCTTCCCTGCATGCCTTTTGAGCAATGGCACAGGCTAAAAAGGTTTTTCCTGTTCCGGTAGGACCGGTTATGATGAGGTTGTTATGTTCCCTTATCCAATTGCAATCTGAAAGTTTAAGGATCAGAGATTTATCCAGTCCTCTGGGGTGATGATAGTCGATATCTTCGACAGAGGCATTCTGGCGCAATTTAGCCTTTCTGAGACGCGTATCGAGTCTTCGATTTTCTCTTGCGGTCATCTCCCTGTCGATCAGCAGCCCCAGCCTTTCATCGAAGGATAGGGATTCAATATCGGGCATGGACATTTGTTCTTCCATGGCCTTGGCCATGCCGGTAAATTTTAGCGTTCTAAGTTTATCGATGGTGGGATGAGTCAGCATAATCCCTCTCCTTCTGCCGGTTGGTAATAATGAGGCCCACGTATATTGACATGATTTAACGTCTCAGTCTCCTCATGGCGTTCCGGCAACGGGTGTTGATCCAGTCCTCTTTTCAGGATGGCCTGGATGCTTTTAAAACTTAGACCTCCGAAGGTAAGATCCCTGGCGCAGGCAGCTTCCAGTCGTTTTTCCCCGTAATCCTTTCCAAGGCGCATAATGCCTAGACAGGACCTATATCCTTGCTGAGGGTGATGACGAGATGAAAGCACTGACTCAATCAGCTTTGCGGTGGACGGGCCATTTTGCGATGCCCATCGTATCAGCCTTTGAGGTGTCCACTCGGCAAACTTTTGATGAGCCTTCGGCATATGTTCCGGGTTGGTAATATACCTGAGTCCAGGTATAAAACGAGGATGACTGGCGACCCTTTTCCCCTTATAGAAGACCTCAACTGTATTTTTTGTGATACGGGCCTCCACCTCATGTTTTACGAGCTGGTAAGGAACTGAGTAGAAAAGTCCTTTCAACTCTATATGGTAATCGATGTTGACACGGGCCTTTTTCCACTCCGCGTAAATGTATGGCTTGGAAGGAAGAGGACGAAGAGCGGGCTTGTCCAGGGACTCAAACAGTGATTTACGCGACCCGGGCAATTTTTTAAAAGGACGGTCATTGAGTTGCGCAATCAGTTTGGAGATTGTGGCGTTGAGCTCACTAAGGCTGAAAAATGTATGGTTGCGAAGCCTTGCCAATACCCATCGCTCCACTAACTGAACAGCTACCTCCACCTTTGACTTGTCTTTGGGCCTGCGCACCCTGGCAGGGATAACGGCGCAGCCGTAATGTGTGGCCATGTCCTGATAGGTGGGGTTGATATCCGGCTCATATTTACATGACTTAGTCACTCCGGACTTGAGATTGTCAGGCACTACTATCTCCGGAACGCCACCGAAAAAGGCAAACGCCCTGCTGTGTGAGCTTATCCAATCGGACAGGGACTGACTCCAGGTGGCCTCTGCGTAGGTGTAGTTGCTGGCCCCAAGAACAGCCACAAATACCTGGGCATGACGAATCTCCCCTGTCTTTGGAGCAACAACCGGCATGGCTTGTCCGGAATAATCGACAAACATCTTTTCCCCGGCCCTGTGATCCTGTCTCATGACAAGATCCAGCTTGCCGGCCCATGTTTGATATTTTTTACAGAAGGCGCTGTATTGATAACCATCAGGATGTCTTTCTTTATATTCCTGCCACAGAAGAAACATTGTAACTCCTTTACGTTTCTTTTCCTGGTGTATCTCAATCCAGTTCGGTTTGGCTCGCTCTTCTGAAGGTATAGAGGGCGGGGGAGGAAAAAGAAGGCGATCCAGATCACCCTCGCTTATCCCCTCCGGAAGAGGCCAGGATATCCCGGCCTCTTCTGATCGTCGTAGATACTCGGAAACAGTTGAACGACTTATAGAACAGCTTTTGGCAATTTGCCGGATACTTAATCTAAATGACCATTTTAAACGTAATACTTCATTCACTTTGCGCATGGATAACCTCTTTCTTGACATCTCTACCTCCTATACAGCTTTTTTGGAAATAGAGAATATCATTAGATATCCCCGCGCTGAAATCCCTATTTAAGGGTGGCCGGATTGGTGTGGAATAGATGGCCGATTTGCCGTGGAATGGGTGGCCGAATTATCGTGGAATCAGTGGCCGATTTGCCGTAGAATACGCAACTATTACTCAGGTATCATAAAATGCTGGTCGGGGCGAGAGGATTTGAACCTCCGACTCCCTGCTCCCAAAACAGCCGGTTTTTCAGGAAATAAACCACTCAGCGCGGAAGCGCAAGGAGCTTTACTAAGGCATTGCAGTTATTGTGTATTGGGAGATAACACTCTTAAATCAAAAATCAACTCATTAGCAGCTGATTTTGGGAGCGACAACCGTTCAGCGAATTTATCAGTGGTTCTAGTATGTACATTATGTTTTTCTCCCATTACAACCTTGATCCATCTTTCCCCATTGTTTCCCGTACGGTGACCCCCAACTTGCCGAGATCCTTGGCTACTTTTATCCCAGCACTCTCAAAGGCTCTTATCTTATCCTCGGCCTTCCCCATGCCGCCGGAGATAATGGCACCTGCATGCCCCATCCTCTTTTCCTGGGGAGCCGTCTGCCCCGCTATAAAGGCAATTACCGGCTTATCAAATCCGTCTCTTATGTATTCAGCCGCTTCTTCTTCCAAAGAACCCCCTATTTCACCAATGAGGATGACTCCTTCTGTTCCCGGATCCTCCTTAAACCTCTTCAAATGATCAACGAAGGATGTGCCTATGATAGGATCACCTCCTATTCCAATACAGGTTGATTGCCCGAGGCCTGCCCTTGTTAATTGATATACAATTTCATAGGTAAGAGTTCCGCTTCTTGAGATTACTCCAATTTGACCTGGTTTGTGAATGGACCCGGGCATAATACCCACTTTTGTTTTTCCTGGAGAGATTATTCCGGGACAATTTGGGCCTATGAGAGTACATTTCTTATCTCTTAAAAAGTGCGTAACTTTTACCATATCAAGAGTTGGAATACCTTCCGTTATGCACACGATTATGTTGATGCCCGCGGATGCGGCCTCCAAAATAGCGTCGGCGGCAAATGGGGGAGGGACAAAAATACAGGAAACATTGACATTCTCATTTGATACGGCCTCCCTGATTGTGTTAAATACGGGAACTCCCTCAACTTTCTGACCGCCTTTTCCGGGGGTCACGCCTGCCGCAATAACGGTGCCATACTCCAGCATCTGTCGGATATGAAAAGTTCCTTCCCTGCCGGTAATGCCAGAAACAACAACTCTGGATCTTTCGTCCACTAGTATACTCATACACAAGTCTCAATAAATAACAATTATTCTAACCGGATTTGACTTGTCTCCTAAACCACCTGCTTTTTCACCAGATCCGCTGCCTCGACCATATCGCCTGCCACAAAGAATTCCAGGTCCGAATTTTCAAGTATCTTTCTTCCTTCTTCAACATTCGTGCCTTCTAATCTGACAATCAGGGGGACTTTGATATCTCTTTTCCTGACGGCCGCCAAGACACCCCTAGCCAGGACATCGCACCTCAAAATGCCTCCAAATATATTAATAAGTATCGCCTTGACATTTTTATCCTCCAGAATAATCTCTAAGCCCTTTTCGATCATCTCCTCACTTGCACTGCCTCCAACATCCAGGAAATTTGCTGGCTCGGCACCAGCGGTCTTGATAAGGTCCATTGTGGCCATTGCCAGTCCCGCGCCATTTACCATGATACCTATATTGCCAGTCATCCGTATATAATTGAGATTGTATTTCCCGGCCTTGATCTCAAGGTGGTCCTTCTCTCTTTTATCATCAAGTTCAAGCATCTCCTTCTGCCTGAATAGTGCGTTATCGTCAATATTTATCTTTGCATCCACCGCCAGCACTTTACCTTCTTTTGTAATCCCCAGCGGATTAATCTCCGCGAGGGAACAGTCCAGGTTTGTGAATAGCCTGTATAGGTTAGCCATAACGGACATTATCTCCTTTATCGTGTCGGGGGCTGGCAAGGAGGCAAGCCTATTTGCCAGATTTCGACCATGATAAGGTGACCAGCCCACTGCGGGATCGATATATTCCTTTAACACCAGTTCTGGAGATTTTTCCGATACTTCTTCGATGTTCATACCTCCGGAACGGCTGAATATCATGACAGGTCTGGCTGATGCCTTGTCTATAATCATTGCCAGATAGAGCTCTTTCTCGATTTCAATCCCTTGTTCAATGAGAACCTGATAGACCTTCTTGCCTTCTTTTCCTGTCTGTTTCGTCACTATCGGCTTACTGAGGAGGGAATTCACCGCGTTATATACCTCTTCATGGGAACGGGTGAATATAACACCACCGCCTTTCCCTCGACCACCGGCATGTACTTGCGCCTTTACAACCCAGGGCGGACCACTCAAAATTTTTATGGCAGCCTCCGCATCATCCGTTGATTTAACCAGCTTTCCATCGGGAACAGGTATCCCGAACTTCTTGAATAGATCCTTGGCCTGATATTCGTGCAATCTCATAATATATCTCTTATAAATAAGATCCTCCCGCCCCACACATAGCACGTACAATTTCAAAAGACAATCCATCCCAATGAGGTTTTCCCTGAATCATAAGGTTCGAATGACATACCGGGCACCAACTTTCTTTCCCCAGCCATCTTACATGGTCATATGGTGTATTAAATGTAAAAATGGAGACGTATGAGTGCAATTTTTCTCTTGACAAAGTTCTCATTAAAAAAAAATATGAAACAATGCTAAATATATATAAACAAAGATAAATAAAGGATATATTTTTAACTTTCGTATATTACAAATATCTTAAGTCACATGACTGATGTTATATTATGCTTATCGATCACGATATAATAATCCTAGGAACAGGAATAGCCGGATTGAGAGCGGCTGTTGAAATATCGCGAAGTTATGGTGAAAAAGTAAACCTGGCTTTCGTATCAAAAATTCAATTAATGAGGGCGCATTCTGTTTGTGCCGAAGGTGGAACAGCGGCGGTGATGAATGAAGAAGAAGGAGACAGTATTGATCTTCACGCCTGGGATACAGTCAAGGGATCTGATTTTCTTGCCGACCAGGACGTTGCCTATCAATTTGCCGAAACCTCGCCGCAACAAATCCTGCTTCTTGATCATTGGGGGCTTCCATGGTCCAGGGGGGAAGATGGCAGGATTCTACAACGTTCCTTTGCGGGTCACAGCTTTCCCCGTGCTGTGATGGGAGCTGACAGGACAGGCTTTTTCGAGATGCAGACTTTATATGATACTATACTTAAATATAAGAATTTTAAGAGATACGAAGAGGTATTTGCGACATCAATTATAGTTGAAGATAACAGGTTCTGCGGAATAACTGCTATTGATTTAAAAACGGGTGAATTTAATGTGCTTCGGGGAAAGGCGCTTCTTATTGCCACAGGTGGAATGGGCGCCCTTTACCGTTTTACAACCTATTCACATACTGTGAACGGCGATGGCCAGGCAATGGCCTACAGGGCAGGGCTTGCATTGGAGGATATCGAATTCATCCAGTTCCACCCCACCGCCCTGGCGCCTAACGGTATTCTTATAACTGAAGGATGTCGAGGGGAAGGAGGTATTCTGGTAAACCGTTTAGGTGAACGTTTTATGCATAAATATGCGCCCGAGAAGTTGGAGCTTGCTCCAAGGGACATCGTATCACGCGCTGTAATGAGTGAAATAAATGAAGGGCGCGGATTTGGGGGAAAAATGGGTTTAGACTATGTATATCTTGATCTTACTCATCTCAGTGCCCAAAAGATAAACCGCCGTCTTCCCTTAATCCGGGAGATTACCATGAAGTTTCAAGGTTTGGATCCAATATCCAAGCCTATCCCTGTTCGTCCAGCGGCCCATTATTCCATGGGAGGAATTGAGACAGATATCACAGGCAGAACAAAAGTAACGGGAGTCTGGACAGCGGGTGAAGTGGGATGTGCATCGCTTCACGGCGCCAATCGCCTTGGGGCAAACTCAACCGCCGAATGTCTTGTCACGGGAGCTATCGCAGGTAGGGATATCGTGAATTACCTGAAATCGGACCCCGAATTATCTGATATACCCGGAGAAAAAGCGGAGGACGAAGAGTCAAGAATATATGACACCCTTATGAACAGAAAAGGAGATGAGAATCCTTTAAAGTTAAAGAAAGAACTACAGGAAGTAATGGATACTCATATAGGTATTTTTCGAACAAAGGAACGAATGACAGAAGGACTTGAAAATATAAATAAGCTGAAAGAACGTTTCAGATATATAAAAATAGAGGACAAAGGCAGGGTCTATAACCTAAACCTGATCAATACTCTTGAACTTGAAAATATGCTGCTTATATCGGAAGCAATGTTTGTTGCTGCGCTCAACAGGGAGGAGTCTAGGGGGTCACATGCAAGATTAGATTTTCCTCAACGAGATGATGAAAAATGGCTAAAGCATACTTTGGTTCGTCTGGTAGAAGGTAGGCCGGAACTCGATTATAAGGAAGTAAATTTATCAAGATGGAAACCGATCAAGCGGGAGTATTAAGAGAAAAAGAGATGGGAAGCGGGAAAAAATATCCGAATACATTGGGGCTATGGGGTTGGATCGGCGGAGGCAGATGGGGCCTGGAACGTTATCTTTACATACTTCATCGCATCACGGGGATAGGGATATTTATATATTTCATCCTTCATGTTTTTGTTACATTCTCGAGGGTTTATGGAAAGGAGGTATGGGAGAGTTGGATGGGCTTTTTGCATGCCCCTTATTTTGCTGCAGGAGAATTTATGGTATTTGCGGCCTTTTCATTTCATGCATTTAACGGGATAAGATTAGTTTTAATAGAGCTTGGCTTTGCAGTGGGGAAAGCAGAAGAACCAATATACCCTTACACATCTTCTATATCCAAACAACGCCCAGTAATGATTATTGCCATGATAATAACGGCGATTCTTGTCGCTGCCGGGGGGGTAGACTTCCTTGGGCTTATGAATTAATGAGGTAGATATGCAGGAAACTAAATATTGGACCTGGCATATGATTTCAGGCGTGATCATTCTGATTCTGCTGGGTATCCATATGATAACCAATCATCTCAGCTCTTTATTGGGCTGGTTCAATCCATTAGGGGGGGAGTCCACGGAATGGGGCAACCTTATTGAAAGAGGAAAACTCATGGCATACGTAATTATGTATGTGCTTCTACTAGCGACGGTTCTTTACCATGGATTTTACGGTTGTCGAAAGATAATCTTCGAATTAGGAATAAGCTACCGCTATAAAAAAGTCACAAACATTCTTTTTATTATTTTTGGAGTCTTTCTATTTATAATCGGATGTTTGGCAACCTTTACGTTTTATATCATTGCTAACGCCGCTTTATAAGGATTCAATTGATTGATATGACCAGACAAAATAAGAGTGATATCGTTTTTCACGTTCGCAGGTATAATCCTGAAGGAAACGAGAAACCATATTGGCAGAATTATTTAGTGCATACCGAAACCGGAATGACTGTCCTTGATGGATTAATGGAGATTAAAGAGTCACAGGATCCAACTCTGAATTTTCGATCTTCTTGTGGAATGGGCGTGTGTGGATCATGCGGAATGTTGATAAATGGACGCCCTGCCCTGGCGTGCAGTACCCAGATCCTTGAAATAACGGATCGGGATTTAACAATCGCGCCCCTGCCCAATTTCGATATTATTAAAGACCTAGTTCCCGAATTGAGCTCACTGTTTATAAAACATTCGAGTGTATATCCTTATATATTAAATAATGAAAAAGATGAGATGGACAGACCAACCGGAGAATTTTATCAGGATCAACAAGAACTGACCGAATACCTCCAGTTTACATACTGTATAAAATGCGGGATATGCATGTCGGCCTGCCCGACTTTATCCACGGATCCTGAATATCTTGGTCCTCAGGCCCTTACACAGGCATATCGATATAATAGAGATTCAAGGGATGAAGGCTTTAATGTTAGGAAAGAGGTCGTTAGCTCTATCAACGGGGTATTTAAATGTCACTATGCTGGTGAATGTTCAAATGTATGCCCTAAAGGCGTTGACCCGGCCAGAGCAATTCAGCTTTTGAAAAGAGAACTCGTGTTGGATTACTTGAGGATGAAAAAAACAAAGGTAAAATGCAAGGTTTGTGAAAAGCGGAAGGATTCGCGAAAGCCTGAAATACCCGAAGCACCTCCCTACGATGTTTTATAACCGATCTCATTTTTTAACTACATTAATTGTCGACAGATTATTTCATGAATAGTTTTATCCGCGGATATAACTAATATAACTTAAAGTAAAAATGAAAAAAGAGAAATTTGGGTGAATTCCAAGTTGTTCTTTTCATTTGCTTTTCTGGTCGGGGCGAGAGGATTTGAACCTCCGACTCCCTGCTCCCAAAGCAGGTGCGCTACCAGTCTGCGCCACGCCCCGATATGTTTATAAATATTACTTTCCATATATAAATGCAAGGGATAAAAAGCCAGAAGCCATGAGCATAGTGCATGGAGCATAGAGCAAGGAGGCAGAAGGTCTGCGGCAACAGACAACTGACAAAGAACAACCATATCTTTTTATTGACTTTGAATCCCGGTGATTATAAAGGAACTCTATAAATAAAGAGTAAGGACAGGTTATGAAAGACATTCAGAATCACGCGGATGACAGGAATATTGATATCGACCAGGTAGGAGTAAAGGGGATCCGTTATCCTATCACAGTCCTTGATAAGAATATGGGCAAACAGCAGACAGTGGGCACAATCAACATGTATGTTAACCTGCCGAGGCAGTATAAGGGCACACATATGAGCCGCTTCGTGGAAATCCTCAATGAACACAGCAAACTAATCTCTCTTCAGAACTTCACGGATATCCTGAGGGATATGAAAAAGCGGTTGAATGCCCAGAGCGCCAATATGGAGATCACATTCCCCTATTTCATTAATAAGAAGGCTCCGGTGTCAGGAAGCGAAGGGCTTATGGAATACAGATGCACGTTTAAAGGGTCTTTGGATAAGACTAGCGACCTGATGACTATTATACATGTCCCCATCTCAACACTGTGCCCCTGCTCAAAGGAGATAAGCGATTTCGGCGCCCATAACCAGCGCGGAGAGGTTACGCTCCGGGTCAGGTTTAAGAAGCTTATATGGATAGAAGACCTTGTCAGCCTTATAGAGGCATCCGCCTCGAGTGACGTCTATTCAGTACTCAAACGAGAGGACGAAAAATTCGTGACAGAGAGGGCATATCAAAATCCCATGTTTGTGGAAGACATTGTGAGAGACATAGCTGAAAAACTGAATAATGACCCTAACATCACATGGTTCGCGGTAGAATCGGAAAATTACGAGTCCATTCATAATCACAATGCATATGCTTATATAGAGAAGCATAAAAACAGTAAGTAGTGGGTAGTTGGTTGTAGGTTGCATTCAATATATTTTGAACTAAATATCAATAGTTTTCCCTATTCACCAAATACCCAGGAGAATAATTATGGCACGCACCAATTTTGAAAATCTTCACGTATATCAGTTGTCAGAGAGGTTGTCAGATTTAACATGGGATGTTGTCTTGAAATGGGATGATCTTGCTCGAGCAACCGTTGGAATACAGCTGATCAAGTCAGCTGATAGTATTGGAGCAAATATCGCGGAAGGAACAGGGAGAGGACGCTTGGCTGAGAGCCGACGTTTTGCAAAAATAGCGAGAGGTTCTTTATTTGAAGTTAAGCACTGGCTTAGAAGGGCATATAAAAGAAATTTGTTGTCTAAAGAAGAAATCGATGTTTTTAAGGAGATAATTGAAGAATTAACACCTAAATTAAGTGCCTATATCAATTCAATGGTCAGAAACGACTAGCGACCCACGATCCAAAACCCACAACCTACAACCCACAATTAACAATTACGAGGTGTATAATGACAAAGGATCTTAAAAAGATGTATCGGACAGTAATGGATGACCATTTTCCACCTGAGATGACCATATCTTTTGGTGATCAGACTCTCATATATCGAAAAAGGAGCTGGATGATACCTGATGAAAGGACCGGAGAACTCATTGATAAGGGGCTCCGCTATGGCGAGAATCCTGGACAAGAGGCGGCTCTTTATGAACTTGTCAACGGCAATCTGGTACTGGGTGACTGCAGGTTTATCGAACCGGGCAGGGGCCTTGTTTCCTCCATACCCGTTGAGGATATGATACAGGTCGGCAAACACCCGGGCAAGACCAACCTTACCGATATGGATAATGCCATTAATATCATCAAGTATCTACCCGAAAGGCCAGCGGTTGTGATTGTGAAACATAATAATCCGTGCGGGGTTGCCTATGGGTCGACACTCTCGGATGCCTATGTGCGCGCCAATATGGCGGACAGGATAGCCGCCTTCGGAGGATGCGCCGTATTTAACCGCGCCTTGGACAAGGGGACAGCCGAACTGGTATCACAGAACTACCTGGAGGTGGTGGCAGCCCCGGATTTTGAAGAGGGTTCAATCAGCCTCCTGACAAAGAGCGCTAACCTCAGGATAGTGCGGATAAACCGCATTGATGACCTTTCATACTATTCCAGCGCCAGGTTTGTGGAATTCAAGAGCCTTATTGACGGTGGTATCATAGTCCAGCAGTCACCGCAGAACCGGATAAAGTCACCAGATGATTTTCTCCCCGCAGTTGTTGAATACAAAGGCAAGACCTACTCGATTGAAAGGAAACCTACTGAAGAGGATTATGCGGACATGCTATTCGGGTGGCAGGTTGAGCAGGGGATAACCTCCAACTCGGTCATCTATGTCAAGGACGGCGTGACCGTGGGTATAGGCACCGGCGAGCAGGATAGGGTGGGTGTGGCCGAGATAGCCGTGTTCAAGGCCTACACCAAGTACGCCGATGCATTGTGTTTTAAGAGACATGGCCTGCCATACAAGGACTTTGAACTGATGATCAGCAAGGGACAAAAGGAAAAGGGATTGTTAGAGGAGATAGATCGGGAGACTAAAGTGGCCAGGGGGGGGCTTATCGGCTCTACTATGGTGTCGGACGCCTTCTTCCCGTTCAGGGATGGGGTGGACGTAGGTATCAAGGAAGGCGTGAAGGCCGTTGTCCAGCCGGGAGGGTCTGTGAGGGACTTCGAGGTCATCGAGGCCTGCAACGAGGCCAATCCCCAGGTGACCATGGTCTTTACTGGTCAGA
>Ga0256868_10001138_pt1 | contig 14809 bp, 10 predicted proteins | sample RVTome_13_FD_187341 | JGI IMG/M metagenome (GOLD analysis project Ga0256868, IMG submission 187341) | Soil microbial communities from uranium-contaminated site in the Upper Colorado River Basin, Wyoming, United States - RVT92D227 HiSeq ... | reverse complement strand
TGACAAAAATCATTTTCGGGTTACTTATTATCCTAGCTTTGATACTTTTCCAGGCTTTTATTGCAGGGGCAGTGACCATCGGGGGAATCAAGTTTGATCTTTCGATTGTCATCCTGATATATGTAGCCTTGAGTCGTGGTCCCGTTTCTGGGGTGATCTTTGGCTTCTTGATCGGGCTTTTGGCGGATATCTTTACCCCTCAGATCCTAGGTTGGGGGGCTTTGGTGAAATGCTTAATCGGGTTCAGTGTGGGGAGCTTCAAGGACAATCTATACCTAGATAGCTTGTACTCCAAGGGAGGTATGATCTTTTTCGCGCTGATTTTGAATGATCTTTTATATTATATTTTTACCGGTGGATTAAATGCTTCTCTCCTGGAGACGTTGATTGGTTATACCTTGTTTTCGGCTCTGTATACTTCCATGGTGGGGATGTTTATTTTTCTTGTTTTAAGTGGAATCAACTGGAGCGGGCTGGGGGTGGAGAGAAAATCAGGTTGATTATAGAGGTTTTTTAGAAGTCGGCTTAAGCGATGAGAAAAAATAAATCAGAAAGAAAACCGACAGCTTTATCCTTGAATCTAAGGCAATCCGATTGGTGCGGTTCCCTCACCGGTTTTTTCACCAGAGAGAAAAGGACCAAGATATTAATGGGAATTCTGGGATTGGTCGTCTTCATGCTGCTATGCCAACTTTTCTTCCTTCAGGTGATAAAAGGTTCCCACTATAGCCAAAAGGCAAAGGATAATCAGATACTCCCCTTGGCTCTGCCTGCGCCCCGGGGAATAGTGAAGGACCGAAATGATAGAATCATTGCCACCGATCGACTTTCCTATACTGTTTCTCTGATTCCCTCAGAGGTGGCGGAGGCCGTGCCCAAAAAGAGGACATCCGTCAAGATAAAAGACATCAGCTCTTTGGTGGAGAAGATCGCTTTGTGTTTGAACTCAGATCCCCTTTCTTTGAAAGAGAAAATAAGTTCCAACTGGTCCAAAGCCTACCAACCCATAAAGCTTCAAAAAGATGTTGAGTTCAACACCATCTGCGTGATTGAGGAGCAGAATGAAGATCTTCCAGGGGTAATTTACCAGGTGGAACCGACAAGAAAATATTTGGAAGCCGGCTGGGTGGGGCACGTGGTCGGATACGTAAATGAACTCAACAAAGCAGAGTTGTCCGGAAGCTCACCAGAAAAAATGTTTCGTCCCGGCGGAAGCATAGGAAGAAAGGGAATAGAGAAACAATATGATGATTTTTTAAGAGGAAAAGACGGGATGATTTTTCAGGAGGTGACTGCACGGGGCAAAATCTTGGGACCCTTGGAGGAAACTACGCCAGTGTTACCCATCTGCGGCTCGGACGTTAAGCTGACCATCGATGTGGATCTTCAAGCGGTGGCAGAGTCTGCCCTAATCAATTATCCCAGTGCTGCGGTGGTGGCTTTAGATCCGAGGAACGGGGAGATACTATGTTTGGTCAGCAAACCGGATTTGGATGCCAATCTCTTTGCCGGTTCCATGTCAACTGCCGAGTGGAATGCCATTAGAGATAATCCTTTTCACCCCCTGCTCACTCGCCCTATACAAGCCACTTATCCTCCTGGATCTACCATCAAGCTACTCACCGCTGCCATTGCCTTGGAGACAAAAATAACGGACGTGAACACCACCTATCATCCCTGTAAAGGAGCTTTTCAGTTTGGGAAAAGGGCTTTTGGCTGTTGGAGACCGGAAGGACACGGAAGTTTGAATTTGAAGGGAGCTATCGTTCAATCCTGCGACGTGTATTTTTATCAACTCGGATTACGAGTAGGACTTAAAAGATGGAGCGAATATGCTCAACTGTGTGGATTTGGCAAGAAAACCGGCGTTGATCTTCCCGAGGAAGCCAAAGGTTTCATCCCCACCCCGGAATACTACCAGAAAAAATTCGGAAAAGGCGAATGGATCAATAACCTGGTGATCAATCTAGCTATCGGGCAGGGAGAGGTTTTGGTGACCCCGCTTCAGCTAGCGGTTTTTTACGGAGGCTTAGCTACCGACGGCACACTTTACCGACCCCATCTTTTAAAGGAGTTGGAGACATCAGAGGGACAGACCAAATTGCCCCAACCGGAGAAAATAGGACGGTTACCCTTTTCCCTGACAACATTAAGGGTTTTGCAGCAGGCGATGATCGGAGTGGTGAACGAAACAATTGGGACGGGCTATCTGGCTCATATTCCGGACATAACCGTAGCGGGGAAGACCGGCACTGCCCAGAATCCGCAGGGGGAGGCGCATGCTTGGTTTGTGGGTTATGCCCCGGCTGGAAATCCGCAGATAGTGGTGGTGGTATTGATCGAGAATGCGGGACACGGGGGCACTTTCTCCGCACCGGTAGCTAAAGATATCATAGAAAGGTTGTTAAAGAAAGATATGATGCAAGCACAAAATGACAGTATTACCCGATTAAGCAATTACTAAATGGATATTAAGACAATTGAAAGGGAATAAATAATGCGGTGTGTCAGATTACAGCTAACACATATTCTAAACTGTTCAATAAACTAGGTCTATAAACAATATATGTTAAGATTTCATGCAAAAGAATTTGACATCACTCTTTTCGTTCTGGTTTTGGTTTTGTCCATAATCGGGGTTATGTTAATCTACAGTGCCAAGTATCACAGCGATAACCCGGTGGAGAGGGGAATCTACTTAAAACAGATTATCTGGATTTTTCTGGGAACGGTTGTCTGCTGTTTGGTATTTTTCATTCCCCTGCGATTTTACGAAGTTTTCTCTTACCTTTTATATTTTCTCTCTTTGTTGTCGCTTTTATTGATTCTGATGGTCGGTTCGGCCAGGATGGGGGCAGCGCGCTGGATCTCCGTTGCGGGTTTCAACATCCAGCCTTCGGAATTCGCCAAAATCGTTACCATATTTCCATTAGCCCGCTTTCTTACCTATTCCAAGCGTTCCATCTATAATATAAGATGGCTGGCAAGCGTGCTGGCCATAGTGCTTCCCCCTGCGCTTTTGGTACTAAAGCAACCCGATTTGGGCACATCCCTGGTATTTTTTGCCATTCTAATAACCATGCTATTCTGGTCAGGGGTTCCGTTGTTTTATTTGTTTCTGATAGTCTCCCCGGTCCTCAGCTTGATTTGTGCTTTTCACTGGCTCTCCTGGGCCATATTTTTCCTGGTCCTAATAACTCTGCTTTATCGGGTGAAACCGACCTTTATTTTCAGTCTGGGTTTTATTTTGCTCAATTTAGCATCGGGGATGATCACCCCCTTGGTCTGGAATAGACTCCATGATTATCAAAAAGAGCGCATCCTGGTGTTCTTGGATCCGGGGAGGGATCCTCTGGGTGCAGGTTATCAGATAATCCAATCCAAAGTGGCAATAGGTTCCGGAGGTCTTTTGGGCAAAGGATTTTTGCAAGGGAGTCAGACTAAATTGGCTTTTCTCCCGCATCAACATACCGACTTCGTTTTTTCAGTGTTGGGAGAGGAATTTGGACTTTTGGGGGGGCTGATTCTACTGAGCCTTTTTACCTTTCTGATCGCCAAGGGGATCATGATCGCTCAAAAGGCCCGAAATACCTTCGCCAGCAACGTTGCCATCGGTTTGACCACCATACTGGGATTCCAGATGTTGGTCAATATCGGGATGTCCTTGGGGGTGATGCCGGTGACCGGACTTCCCTTGCCGTTTGTCAGCTACGGAGGCTCTTCCATGTTGACCAGCTGGGTGGTGGTGGGTATCCTATTAGCCATCAATTCGAGATGGTTTGATTATTGATTAAAATGGTAAAAGAAAGAAGAGTGAAATATCTTAAGCCCAGGACAAGATAAACCAGATTAATAATTCAAAATTTAAAAAGCAAATGAAAAGTTACAACTCAAAATTCGAAATTTCTCGGAAAAGTTGTCATACTCATATTTCTATAGTATTAAATAATGGTTTTGAATTTTTCATTTTGCACTTTTAATTGCTTATCATGCATCCTACTTTAATTCAAATCGGACGGGTGGCAGTAAAAACCTACGGATTTCTTTTAGCCTTGGCTTTTCTTTTGGGCATCTGGCTTTCTGCCAAAAGAGCCAAAAAGGACGGGATGGGTTCCGGATGGCTTCCAGACTTGGCCTTGATTATCCTGATCTCTGCCCTAGCAGGGGCGAGATTCTTCTACGTTATTTTCCATTTGGAGGAATTCCAAGGTCACTTCTGGGATATGATTAATCCCATTCAAAGTACCGGGGAGATCGGCATCGGGGGTCTCTCCATGTTTGGTGGTTTGGTTCTTGCAATAGCCTGCAGCTTGATATATACCTTTGTGAAGAAACTGGAAGTATGGAGGATTGCCGACATCGTAGCCCCCTCCATCATGCTGGGTTTGGGAATTGCCCGCATAGGCTGTTTTTTGAACGGCTGCTGCTTCGGTCAACCCAGCTCATGCCCTCTGGGAATCATTTTTCCTCCCGATTCACCAGCCGGATATTTCTTCCCCAGTATTCCTCTTTTCCCCATTCAACTGGTGGCTTCTTTCAAGGGTTTCTTGATTTTCGGAATTCTTCTGTTTATTGAAAGGTATAAGCGTTTTAACGGTTTCACCTTTTGGAGCATGCTAGCTTTGTATTCTATCGGCAGATTCACCATCGATTTCTTCAGGTATTATGAGAACAGCATGATCTTTGCAAGAATAGGCGACGCACAGATTACGGTCAATCAAGCATTGACGGTCTTGACTTTCTTCTTATCCGTTTTTATGTGGAATTATCTCAGGTTGAAATCGAAGAGGAAAGCAATGAATGTGGTTTCATCTTGATGCTGCCCAGATTTAAAGGATAGGGACTTAAATACAAAATTAAAAAGAAAAAAGTAAATTTCGATTCAAAATCCAAAATCACAAGTAGTAGCAAGATAAGCTGTAATCATGATTTTTGAATTGTCATTTTAATTTTGCTCATTTAATTTTAAATTTCATTGCCGGTGTCACTTTTCAAAATTACCGACTCCATACTTCGATTTAAGGATGATTTATTAGATTTCATCTATCCTCAAAGCTGTTCCATCTGCAAAGAACCGGTGGGTCAAGATGCAAAAGGAGTCTGTGAGAATTGCTGGTCGATTTTAGCGATCCTGCCCCACTCTTTCTGCCCCTACTGTAAATCGTTTTTTGAAGAGGAAGATTTGGTTCTTAGGCATCATTGTGTATTGTTGTACCGTTTTGAAGAGCGAAGGATACTGGCAGTGCGATCTTTGGGAACATTCGATGACTGCTACAAAATTCTGATTCATCGGTTCAAATACGATCGAAAGATTCCTCTTGGTAAAAGTTTGGCTCAAAGTTTAGGAGAGAAAATAGCTTCGGATAAGAACCTTTCGAATTGCGATCTGGTGATTCCGGTTCCTCTCCACCGAGCCCGAAAAAGGGAACGAGGATTCAATCAGAGCGAAATCCTGGCAGAAGGCGTTTCCAAAGTAATTAATGTGGCATTCTTGAAAGATGTTCTTAAGAGAACGAAAAATACCAAAGACCAGACTCATCTCAATGTTCAACAGAGAAAGGAAAATGTTGAAGGCGCTTTTGTAGTAACCCATCCGGCTAAAATAATCGGTAATCGGGTCATTCTGGTTGACGATGTGATGACCACCGGGGCGACTTTAAACGAGTGTGCCAAGATGCTCCTCGAAGCAGGGGCCGAAAGAATATTTGCCGTTACTCTGGCGGTAGTAGTAGAGTGAGATATTTTGTTCTCTTCTGGAGTGATCGACTTTTGGCTTGATCTGAATTTTCTATTAAAATATTATCAAGGTTCAACTGAAGGCGAACACTCCATTTGAATATTAAAGTAGATAGTTGAAAATATTATATAATCTTTTAACTTCAATCCCATAAAGAAGGTGGTTATGAAAAAACAACTATTAGTACTAACTTACTTCATGTTTTTGTGTGTTTTGTTCAGCGGATATCAGAGCAATGCCTGCACCAATCTTCTGGTAACCAAGGGAGCCTCAGATGATGGCTCGGTTATGATCACCTATACCTGCGACGGTGAGTTTCACCCCATTCTGGAATATCACCCGGCTTTAGATCACGGACCCGATGATTCGCTGGAGATAACCGATTGGTCAGGGAAAGTGAGAGGAAAGGTAAAACAGGTTCCGCACACCTATGCCGTGGTTGGTTTGATGAACGAATACCAGCTGACCATCGGTGAGACCACCTTCGATGGCCGCGAGGAATTACGTAATCCCGATGGGCTTTTGGACTATTGGGATATGATGCAGCTGGCTCTGGAAAGAGCCAAAACGGCAAGGGAAGCGATCCAGGTCATGACCGATCTGGTGGACGAATATGGTTATCGATCTACCGGGGAAACATTTTCCATCGCCGACTCGAAGGAGGCATGGATCATGGAGATGATCGGACCGGATTCGGGCGGGCATGGGGCGGAGTGGGTGGCGCTCCGAATACCGGACGGATATATCTCCTGTCACGCCAATAAAGCCCGGATTGGTGAGTTTACTTTAAAAGACAAAAAGAACTGTCTTTATTCCACCAATGTTATTTCCTTCGCAATAGAAAAGGGATATTACGATCCCGAATCGGGTCAGCCATTCCGGTTTTGCGACACATACTGCCCTGCTACTCCGAATAATCAACGCTATGCTGACACCCGGGTCTGGAGTATCTTCCGCCGGGCAGCCCCGTCGCAGAATTTCTCTCCCGATTACCACCGCGCAGTCGAAGGAGCAAAACCATACCCTCTGTGGATCAAGCCGGACAAGAAACTATCTATAGCTGATGTCTTTGCCTTGATGAGGGACCATTACGAAGGAACTCCCTACGACATGACCCAGGGGATCGATGCTGGTACTTATGGCTCACCCAATCGCTGGCGACCAATTGGCTGGACAGTGGATAGCGTCGAATATGCCTGGGAACGCCCCATCTCCACCCAGCAGACGGCTTTCTCGTTCGTCTCTCAGTCGCGATCTTGGTTTCCTAATCCAATTGGCGGGGTCCTTTGGTATGGCTTAGACGATACCTACACCACTTGCTACGTACCGCTTTACTGCGGAATCGACAGCCTGCCCCGATCGTTCACTGTCGGAAGTCTGGACAAATTCTCATGGGAATCTGCCTGGTGGGTGTTCAATTTCGTGGCTAATTGGGCTAATCTTAAATACTCGTACATGCTGCCGGAAATCCAGGGAGTGCAAAAGGAGGTCGAGGAGACCTTTATATCTCTACAACCGCTGATAGAAAAATCCACAGTCGATCTGGCCAAATCAAATCCGCAGCTTTTAACTCGTTACCTGACTTATTATTCCGTTTCGCAAGCGGAACAGGTAGTGTTACGATGGAAGGAGCTGGGGGAATATCTGCTCACCAAATATAATGACGGTTACGTAAAGGACGAAAATGGAAGACCCCAGGAAAAGGGATATCCCGAAAGCTGGCTGAGAGAGGTTTTGAAATCCAGACCCGAGCAGTTCCGTTTACCGGTAAGAAACGAAACACCCTCGGAGTCAAAGGTGAAAAAATAAGCAAAAATGGAACAATCATGAATCCTATCACGTAAGGAAAAATGTGAGAAACTTCGACCCTGCGGATTTTAATTCATAGAATCAGTCATGGAAAACCAGCCATACCAGGATGTTCAAACAAAAATTTCCTTACAGATGGAGGGACGTATGATCTCAAGATTTCGATGTTTATTGACCAGCCTGTTTTTGGTTATTTTTGTCTCCGGTATCGGAGCTGCCTCGGAAAGAATTCAAAATTTCACCTTTGAAGATATTCATTCAATGGATATCCGCACCGTCAGCGGTGACATAAGGATATGTCCGGGAAACGACGCTAAGCTCAAGGTCGAATTGAAGAACGATCTGGACGATCCGGATCGGCTTGATCCAATAGTGGAAGCAGAGCAAGGGGAATTGTCCATCGAGGAACATTTCACCGGCAGTCATGTAAGCGGAGAAATATACTGGACGGTATATTTACCTAAATCTGCCGAACTGAAGAGAGTCAAGTGCAAAAGTGCATCCGGGAACATGTCGTTTGAAGGATTCAAAACAGAGTTTATCCAGGCAAAATCAGCCTCGGGGGAAGCATTGATAGATTCGGTTTATACCAAGGAGGTGGAAGTTTCTACGGCTTCGGGATCAGTTGCTGTTCAAGCCAGTGACGTGGATTTTGTCACGATAGAATCGGCTTCGGGAGACATTTCGCTGAGTTCCGTTCGCTCCAAAGAGCAAGAGCTTTCCACCGCTTCCGGTTCAATTACGCTGGAAAACGTTAAAATTGAAGAGCAAAGTAAGATAGAATCTGCCAGCGGCGACGTGGAGCTGGATCTTCTCCAATTGCCCCCTTTAGGTCTTGAGGTATCGTCCGCTTCTTCTGATGTGACCCTTAAAGTTCCAGATTTCGGGGACAATTTCTCACTGACCATATCCAAAGGGGAAAATGGGGGAAGGATCAAGTGCCCGTTTGAATACACAGATAAAACCACATTCCGAAACGACGATGATGATGACTATGGTATGGATCGTTATTATGTCAAACATGGTGAAGGCGGACCGGACATCAAACTAAAGACTTATAGCGGGACTATTCGAATTGAAACCGATACCAAGGGGAAATAATCGAGCGCGTTCTCTCGAAAATGCTAAAGTTAAAGACAGAATAACGAAACAATATAATATACCTGATCTTTAATTGTCTATTTCATTGCCCAGCTGAACAACCTGCCACCCAACCGGTGGAGAAAGCCGCTTGCAAATTGTAACCTCCGGTATCAGCATCAATATCCAACACCTCCCCGGCAAAATATAATCCTTTCACCAGCAGGGATTCCATGGTGCGGGGGTTGACTTCTTTTGTATCCACCCCGCCAGCGGTGATCATCGCTTCGGCAAACGGGCGATGACCGGTGACCTCCAGTTTAAAATCATTTAATCCTTGACACAACCGCTTTCGCTCTGCTGCAGTCACCTGATTCCCAACTCGGATTGATGGAATTTTAGCTAAATCCAAACAGACCGAGATCAATTTCCCGGGCAAAAATTCCTTGAGAGAAGTCTGCAGCTTATGCCTGCCGTTTTCACGCAATCTTTTCTTCAGAAAGCCGTTTAATTTGCCCTCGTCCAAATCCGGCATAAAATCGAGGGACAAAGCGACCTTTTGATTTTCTCGCAGAGCATCAACCATATGTTTACTCAAATCAAGTATCAAGGGGCCGGATAGACCAAAATGGGTAAAGATCAATTCTCCGGCAGTTTCTGCCCGTTTTTTCCCGTCAATCCGTACTTTCACCCTGACTCTGCTTAAGCTCACTCCCTGCAATCCCGGAGCGACATCACCCGCTGTCTCGACCGGAACCAAAGCTGGCCGGACCGGAATAATGGTATGCCCTACCGATTCTGCCAGGCTATATCCATCGCCGCTTGAGCCGGTCGAAGGATAGGAGGCACCACCGCAAGCGATGATGACCGCATCACTATCATATTTTTTCCCGAGTCGATGGATATGGGATTTTGTCTTTGTTCCAGCTGAAGAATTACCAACGACCTCCACTCCTGTTACTTTTCCCTTCTTTACTATCAATCGTTTCACCGAAGTTTCGGTCAACAGATTCACCCCGCATTTGACTACCCAATCAACCAGAGCATCTGCCACCTCTCCAGCTTTACCGCCGGCTGGAAATACCCGTCCATCCGATTCGGTTACGGTACGAATTCCCAGTTTTCTCAAGAACTCCACCAGGTCGGATGAAAAAAATTGTGAAAAAGCCTGACGAAGAAAACGTCCGCCCGGACCAAAATGTGCGATGAAATCAGGAAGGGGAGCAGTGTTGGTGAGATTGCATCTTCCGGCACCGGTCAGTCGCAGTTTGATCCCGGGTCGCTGCATTTTCTCCAGAAGCATAGCTTTTGCCCCGTTCTTAGCAGCCATTCCGGCTGCTATCAAACCGGCTGGACCCGCTCCCACTACGATTATCTGTTTTTTTGGCATAATATGAATCAACGGAAGAAAATTCAGATATTATCAATTGAGGTAAATCATTTCACTCAGATATTAATTCACAAAATAACAAATGTGTATCGCTTTGCGGAAACAATAGGATTCAGGATGAAGTCAACACGAGCACTGTTTTAAATCAATTATCGCTGGAGTCGATATTATCCGATGGTTTCCCCGTTTCCACCGGGACAGCAGGTAAAAACGGAGTGGAAAATTCGTCGGACTGAGGAAGAATATTGGCTGCCGTTTTATTCCTGTAATCGTTCCGATGTGACCAGTTTATGGAGAAATAGAGCAGGGGGTGATTGAGGGTGTTAATAAACCTGGTAAATATCGACGTTTTGGTATAATAGTGTTTTCCCAGCCAGATGAAACCCTCGGCCAGCTCCTCCGCGGTCATATTTTTGGGTTTGAAAACCACGGTTCTATGATTGTAATCACGCCAGTTGGGGCTTAATAACCTTCCCTCTTTTTTGAATCTCTCGTAGATAGCGGTTCCCGGATAGGGGGTTAAAATATTGAAAGTGGCACTGGGGATTTTATTCTTATAGAGAAACTCCAGGGTCTTTTCGAATATGCTCTTGTCGTCATCGTCAAAGCCGAACACGAGCGAAGCGTGGAAATAGATTCCCGCATCCCGGATGATCTGGATAGCCCGGCCATGCTCTTCGACGTCATCCGAGGTTTTGCGGAGTTTTTTGAGATTGTCCGGGGAGACCGACTCTATTCCGACAAACAAGCCGGCACAGCCGGATTTTTGAGCCAGCTTAAGCAGATCCTTATTCTTGGCCAACGAGATCGACGCCTGCCCCACCCAGCGGATTTTCAAATCCGTCAAAGAAGTGAAAAGCTCCGATGCAAATTTGGCGTCCCCGATGATGTTATCATCCAAAAAGAAGAATTTGTCACTGTCTCTTAAGGTTATCTCTTTCACGATGTCTTTGACCTGACGGTGCCGCAACTTTTTTCCGTAAAGATCGGTTACCGAGCAGAAGTCACAGGCATAGGGGCAGCCCCGGGTGCAGAAGATGGGGGTCACCTGAAAGGGATTGCGGTTGGGTTTAAGCCGGGGTATGGGAAATTTGGAAAGGTCGGTATTAGTGGAATGATAGAACTTCTTCAAACGGTTCTGTTTGAAATCGTCGGTCAGCTCCTCCCAACATCCTTCCGCCTCGCCGATGACCACCGAATCGCAGTGGGCTATCGCCTCCTCGGGCATGACCGAGGGATGAATCCCCCCCAAAACCACCTTGGAACCCTTTTGCCGGAAGAGAGAGGAGAGCTGGTAAGCACGCTCGACAACTCCCGTCATACAGGAGATCCCCACCAGGTCGTAGTGTTTGTCAAAATTGATCTCCTCGGCTTCCTCCTCCACCGTATCCACTTCGATGCCGGACGGGGTCAGAGCGGAGATGATGCCCAGAGTAAGCTGGGGCATTCTCATAAAATGACTTCTCCCCCGGGTAAAAGAGGGGGCGATCAAAAGAACATTCATTTTCCCTTTCCGCAGGACTCAGATTCGAGCCAACGTCATCCGGTTTGCCTGATGCTATTTTACATTATACGATTTCTTCCACCTTTTGTTTTCATCTCTTATCAGCTAATTGAAAAAAGCGGGGAAATGGAGAAATATGTATTTATCCAAAACCTTTGCATTTCTTTCGAAAACGAAGGAATAATCTATTGTGGTTTTCCATTCTTTTGACCGTCCCTTTTTTAAAAGATTTTCTTGACATAAAGCGTAGATATTCGTAAGATAAAAACAAGCGCCTTTAGCTCAGCTAGGTAGAGCAACTGACTCTTAATCAGTGGGTCGCAGGTTCGATCCCTGCAAGGCGCACAGATATCAAAAATCCCGCAACCTTGCGCGGGATTTTTTTATGAGCGGATCAAGCAATAGGATGGCGCGGTTTTCCGTAAAGCTCACGCAGTTCTTCCTTGGCTTGGTCGAGGATTTGGCGCTGCCGGTGGGGAAGATTCTTTCCGGCGCGATTGATGTAAAAGTTGAGCATGGACATGGCGGAGCGGAAAGGAGAACTCTTGCGTCGATTGCTGGTATCAGCCGAGCTTTTGAGGGAGAGAGCAATCCTCCGGGGATCATCCCAGGAGAATACGCCCTCGTCTAAGTCGAGCGCATTGCTGGATTCGGTAACTCGTTGAGACCAACGTTTGGGTTTCTTCTTGGGCATCGAGCGGTTGTTTTTTAACAGTGTTTATGCAGTCCGTATGAATTTTAAAAGAGACTGCTTGTCAATCTATGATACGATGGCTTCGAACCTGGTGGAACTGGTGCATCTGGGGTACATTTTTATTTTTTTCTCACTTTTCCCCTACGGGCAGGCCTCCAATCCACTTTCGGGTAAGGAATTGTGTACGTTTGAAACTGACGAGTTGCCGCTGGTGGTAGCTTGTCCTATCGTGAACCGAAACGTAACCGACTTGTAGTGAGCGAAGCGAATCTAAACCTAAACCGACGAACGATACCCTATTCCTTTACAGTGCCTCCCCCCCAGACGGGAGCATCCGCTTATAAATATCGGCACTCTCCTTTTCAGCATCAGAGTGTTAGAAAATTCATATTTTGGGGGTAACAGAAACTGCAGCTTAACGTTCTGCGTGAGCAGCGCGGTTTACCGCGTCCGCTCGACGTAGTTGTTATGCGATTCCTTTAATGTACTCTGCTATTTCTACATCATAATCGCGAAGCGTTTTGTCAACAACTGATCGTATTGAAGAGTCAAAGGGGGTGGTTCGATATATCTCTCGTGCATCTCCAACAGTCTGGCTCAAGGCTAATAGTGCTATAGCAAGTATTTCACCACATCGCTGAAGCCTTGTTTCCTTTGACACTGCAACTTCTCCGAGAAGGGGATTCTCCTTTAGCATTTTGAATCGAAACATACCTCCTGGATAGAGAGAATCCATTTGTGCAAACGCTATCATCGTCGTCCCAAACGGGTTGTACGGCATTCGACGGGTAAAGTTCGTGAATTGGTGGACTATAGAACAGGCTAGCTCGTTGGGATGAGCAAGAAGCTGGAGTATCACGTCGGTATAGTGGGCGGGATTGCGCTCCTTTGTAAATACAGAACAATTCGCCGCGATACACTCGGCTTCGGTCACGATGTCGACTTTAGCTGCTCTGGACTGGACTACAGCTTTCTCGAATATGGACTGCCTCAAGTGTTCTTGACGTTGATTTAGGGATGATACACTCATCGTCTTTTCTCCTATTGCAACCATTTTCTTAGTAGGAAGACGCATAAGAATCGTGCCCCCTCCCAGAGCAAAGACGGCAAACAAAAATCGGCCTCCAATAATCAATCCAGTCGCGCCAAATGCGGATTCACTGCCACCCAAGTACACCAGCGCGGTGATGCCTGAGTAGCATAAGGCATGTTCAAGCAACACCCAGCCGGTGGCAAGGAGAACGAAACCTGTGACAGTTCTCCAAGATGGAGTCCACCAAATCCGTATTCCCAATACGCCAAAAGCCGTTCCAATGAAAATACCCCCAATGGAGATAAGAATGCTTTGGAGATCACCAGTGCTGATCAAATGCAAGGCCGTCGACAGGTTTGTCCACCACCATGCGAAAAGAAATCCAGCAAAACTGATAAGAAGGACACTGAGGCCTTTGCCAAAAGATCGGCTCTCGTTTGACAGCGTTGATGCCAGAAAAATCTTTCTTGTCTTTGACTGCATAAGCACAACAAGAGCAACTAAATAGAGCGCCCCACCAATGAGCATAAGAAGATACAGAAAATCCTGCAAGAATTCTGCATCGCGAAGTGCCTGAAGACTCATCCAGAAAGCAAAGGGTCCCGCGAACAAGTAGCCAATTCGGCCCCAGTTTTCGCAGCGAAGCATAGCCCGAGCTGGCCAAATCATCGCTGTCGTTATAAAGACTAGTGCTCCCAGATTTATACCTACGGATTGCGTAAAAGCCCCGATTATGACGAATATGCCTTCAATGAAGATCAACGCTCCCGCAACAAAACGAACACTTTTTGGACACTGATCATTTGTCATAGAAGTCTCCGCATAACGCCTGAATTAAGCCGCGCCGCGAAGCGGCGTCGGCTTGAATGAGTTGTTAGGCATGATTGGATTTTCCCCACTTTCTGAGTCGCCCGGTAATCCCCTCATCACCGCGTCATCAGCGCGAACACGCCCCAGCCCAGGTATTCACGCGTGTAAGCGGCGTAGCGCTCGGGTTCCGAGGTTAGTTTGGCTCGAACATCTTTCGCGAACTCGTCGTCGGGATTGTCTTCAAGCCATCGGCGCATGGTGAGCCACTTGGCCGCCTCGTATCTGTCCCAGCTGTCTTGGTCTGCCAAAACCATTTCCACGACGTCGTAGCCGAGGTGGCCGAAAGACGCGAGAAGTTCTGGAAGCAGGAGAAAGTCGGAGATTGAGCCGGCAAGACACCCCCTGGCAACATCTTCCGTCGGCGGTAACTGCCGCCAGTAGGGCTCGCCGATGAGGATGATCCCTCCGGGGCGGAGGCTCTGCGCCAGAAGCTCGATGGTGCCGACGACTCCCCCAGCGATCCACGTGGCACCGAGACAGGCTGCCACACCGGCCTTCTCGTCAGAGACGAAGCCGGCAGCATCGCCATGGATGAACTTGACTTGATCGGCGACACCGAGTTTTTCAGCGCGGAGTTTCGCTTGCTCGGTGAACAACTGGCTCATGTCGATGCCGGTGCCGATGACTCCGTAATCGCGTGCCCAGGTGCACAGCATCTCGCCCGAACCGCTGCCGAGGTCGAGCACTCGGGT